>Ga0316217_10000248_pt1 | contig 80377 bp, 55 predicted proteins | sample 1anoAmetaG_FD_203633 | JGI IMG/M metagenome (GOLD analysis project Ga0316217, IMG submission 203633) | Freshwater microbial communities from Trout Bog Lake, Wisconsin, USA - 1anoA | ecosystem: Environmental > Aquatic > Freshwater > Lake > Hypolimnion/Profundal zone | place: USA: Wisconsin...
GCGCAACTCCAACGTGTTGAAGGTCGTTTGCCCATAAAGGTCCAGGCCGCGCAGAAAGCCGTCCACCAGTTGATTCAACTCGTTGGTCACCGCGCCCGAGATGGGAGACAGCCCCTCAACGAGCGTGGCATCCAGCGGGTTGCTCATCAATGTCCCGAACAAATCACAAGTATTCTGGAAATAGCCTGTCGCCAGGCTCAGCGCCGGCAGTTCCTGCAACACCGCATTTTGGCCAATCAACCGCGCCTTGTCCGCATACGTCACGGCCAAACTGCCGCAAAACTGCTGGGGCAGCATGCGGTCGTAAATCACCGCCAAGAGCAACCGTGCTCCGGACTGATCCAGCGGGTTGATTCGGAGCAACGCGCGCACCGCATACTCCGCCGAGTCCAATTGGGCAGGAAAAAACGTGGGATTGGCAACGCCGGCCGGATACACCTGTCCTGCCAGCGGATCAAATCCGCCCGGGAAAACCAGGCTCCAGGTCACGGCTCCGTTTGTTTGCACACCCGAGGGTCCCTGAGTAAACCGGTAAGGCTGGGCTGCCACTCGGGCGGTATTGGCTGCCGAGCGCAGGTCCTCAACAGCTTGAGGGTAGCCCAGAGGCGAGGTTATCTGCCCAATGGCTGACTCCATCAGCACAATGCCGTTGGCCGAGGGCGGCACATCATTGGTCGTTTGAGGCGGAATCGAGGACACATTGCCCCCTGACCAGATGGCAACGGACGCCGACGCAGTGCTGTTCTCCCAGGCAGGCTCCACGAAGATCGAACCCCATGCCGTGAGGGGCGCGACCAAGCCCAAGCAGAACAGCCCAATCGCTGAATGGATGTGCTTCATAGATATAGCCTTATTGCACGCGGACCAAGTTCAACCAGCCTTGGCCGGAGTAAGACACCCCGGAACCGGTCAACCCACCCAGGGTCAGGGTGACCGGCACCGTGAAGGAGTTGGTATTGGTCACGGTGGTCAGGCCAAATGCCAGGTTGAGATTGATGTTTCGTCCCAGCGGTGTTGCCGCAATAACTCTGGAGAACGGACCCGAAAGCTGAAAACCGGAGGCATCGGCGACCACGGGCACCGAAAAACTGTCACCCAGCAGCGGATTGCCAGCCACGTCGAACAGGGCGAGGTTGCCTCCCGTCGAAGTCGGCCGAACCGCCATCTTCACGGTTTGGGCGTCCACCGGCAGGCCGTTGGAGATGGTCAGGCTGCCCAGGTAGACGCCTTGGCTGCTGGGCAGAATGTGCACCGTCTGCACCGAGGCGCTCGCACGAACGCTGTAGGCCATGCTCGCAATATCGTTGCTGGTCGAAAGGGAGATCACCAGGGTTCGCTCCGAGAGCGACACCCCGGCAGGGGGCACCAATCGGATATTGAGGCTGGCGCTGGTCGCATTGGCTACCCCGACCGAACCGCTCGGGGTGTAGTAGTCCATGTTGGTTCCGGAATTGCCGCCGACGGCCGTTCCGCCAAGCGTGTAATAAACCTTGCCCGAGAAGGGCTTGGTGAAGGCCACCTGAACGGCCACGTTGGAGGCGCCCGCCACAACATTCGTGCTGGCTTGCGCAAAATAAGCCTCGGGCAGGGTGCTCAGGATCTGGTACATCTGAAGCCACGTCAGATTGTACCCCGACGCCATCATGCCGGCGTCGCGAGGGTCCGTGGGGCTAATCCCAAGCGTCAACTCCCAAAGGTTGGGGATCCCGTCGCCATCGGAGTCCAAGGCCAGAAAGGCCATGATGCGAGGGTCGGTGATCGTGGTCAAATCAACTCCCGAGGGAAGCGTGAATGCCTGGTAAAACCCCATTAACCCGGATGGCGTGAGGTGGCGTAATTGCGTCGGCGTCCATGGTTGAACTGCCTCGATATCCACCACATTGGTGATGGAGAAAGGATCATCCCCCTGCAAAAGCACGAAATAGTCCGCTGCCATCGGACTCGCGTTGTAACAACCCACCACCAACGCGCCATCCGACCGAATCACCGGCGCCTCCAACACCGGAACTTGCGCGGAAAGACAGGTGGCCAAAACCATCAAGGAGGCGAAACACGCAACTCGGCATTGACTTCGCCACCCGCATACCAACCACGCCGACCAGGATTCAGGTTTTGCATTCATGATTAGTCTGGACTGTCAATGACGCGAACGATGAGGCCGAAAGCGATCCATCGACCACAAAGTATTACCGGAATTTGCTCCAAGAACCTTACCATGCCAACTCTCGACCGCCACACAAGGATTGACCCTATTTGACGTCGATTGACCTGTTGTTCGAGGATTGGTGGTCGGGCGGTTCCTGGTGCACGCCGAACTCAGACCCTGACGCCATCGAAACTCATCGGCGATTGGGTCGTATTCGCAACTCCCGGCGGAAGCCAGAAGGGGTCACCCTCGCAGTTCTTTTGAAAACCCTGTTGAAATCGGTGATAGACTGAAATCCGACAGCCGTCGCTATGCTCGTGACGTCTTGCGACGAAGTTCGCAGCAGCGCTTTCGCAGCCTGCACGCGGACTTGAGCTAAGTAAGCATGGAACCGCATGCCCGTTTCTTTGCGAAAGTGGCGGCAAAAATACCCGACGCTAACCTTCACGTGGTGGGAAACCTGGTTCGTGGTGAGTTTTTCTGGGAAGTGCTCTTGAACGAATTCGATGGCTTCGTCCACTATCGGCGAGAGTCGTTTGTGTGCGGCCGATCGCGAAACTCTTTTTCGCACCAAAGTTTGCGCCATCGAATCGAGAAGCCGCGTTGCGGACTGGAATTCCTCCGCCGTAAGATTGGGAATGCGCAAGTATGTCGCGCTCAAGCGACTGATTTCAGAGGCGTCGGGGATTCCCGCCTGGCGAAGAAAATCCGCGACATTGCACATTTCACTCACAGGGTCTGCGGCCACTCGGGCCTTCCCACCGACGATGGAGGCCACGTGCTTACCCGCCGACAGGACTGGATAAGCAAACTGAACCAACCCGGCGGGGCAGCGGCCTTTTTGGGGCTTTTGCTTCCTCAGTAGGCGGGCCAGTAGATCCAACTGGGTGGCGTGACAGGCACGGCAAGCACCAAGGACCGCCGCAACCTCCCGGCAGAATTCGTTTTCCTGCGCACCAAACTCGATGGGCTTCTTGGGTTCCTTGGTTCGAATCAACTTCGCTGCCAGGCCGGTGACGCAATGAAAGTCCCCGAGCCTGCGTCGAACACCGACGAACTGCCCTTTATTCTCGCTCATACGCCCGTGTCGCCAAACACGCGAATCGTCCCTGTCATGATTCTTTATTCATAGGACCAGGGACTCGGTGAATTCTGACGGGAAATCCTCCTGCCTGCAACGATTTTCTGATTTTCAGGCGGACGCGCCCGCGAACGCTTTTGCGGAGGGATTCTGACATTCTGGGACTGGCTCGACTCTGGTCACTGCGAAATCAACGACGAGGATTCTGGGTCCATCGCTGACAAACGACCAGGTATTTTGACTTTTTGGTCCTGAGGCCGAAGAGCCGGCCCACGCTGAAAGGCAATACGGATTTCGTCGCCAATGGCTTCCGTCCGATCGGCCAGCACATCGAACATCCAGGATGGCCCAACCCGACCTTTCACCGCGGTAGGTGCGTTGTGCCACCGGCCACGGGGCTCATAACGTGCCTGGAAGAATCGCAGACAGCCAGCATCGCCAAGACGTTGGCCCCGAACACGATGGATAGATCCACAGCACCGCCGCCAACGATCTGGACCAGCGTGCCGAACAGGTGAATGTTAATTCCGTCGAGAGCCTTTTCGTTCTTGAACCTCTGCTGGCACGGGGCGATGAGTTGGACCTGTTGCCGAAGGTCAGCCGCTTGCTACAGACATGCGTTTGATGAGTTGTTACACCTATAGGCGCATGGGTCATGGCGGCTTTTCCCAGGCTTTAACGACGGTGGCCTCGCATGGCAGGGATTCGATCCGATGGGGGTTGAATCCAAGAGGCCGATTTATTTCCTCCGTTTTGGTTTCTTGGGAGCTGATCCGCCGCCAACGAGGCCGTGGCCGCTTGCACAGTACTCCGACTTCTCACCCCGCGAGGCGGCGGGCAGAGCTCGGCCATCGGATGCTGGTGTGCAGTCTGCCGATTTCTCCACCATGGTTGATGCCGAGGATGTCTCGCCCAGGAGTCGACCGTCAAACAGGTCTTTCCGACGGAAACTCCTGCCGACGATGTCAAGATTCTCGGTATTGCCGCCGGGAATAAGCAATCTGTAATCATCACCAGCCGGATTCTTCGGGAATAGCTTACTTTGGCCGCCAGCCCGTTTAGTCGGCGTTGGAGTAGCCTGTTGGCGAAGCCTCGCATAGAATGATGCGATTATGGGCGCGACGTCCGGAATCTCGGGCACACCCTCGCCCTTTCGAACAATAAAGTAGCGCTGGCTCTCTATTGCTTCGTCCGCACCGAATTCTTTCTCCAAGTCATCGAGAAATGATTCCATCTTATATTCGCACAACCGTTCCTTACCATTCTTACTGGCTTTGGCCAGAATAGCACACGTCCGCTGAATAAAACACACCAACGAAAGATCGACACTTAGCCTGGGGTAGGCAAGCGAGGAGTCTGGAGCCTGCCGCTTGGCGGCCCGTGTTTCTTCAAACGTTTGCCGCGTAAACGCGACCCCGAAGTACGTGTCAATAGGTGGTTTCGAGGTGTCGCCATCCAACAGCCATTTGACATCGATACCGGTCTGAATGGAAATTTGCTCACCGAGCCTTTCTGAAAGCTCGAGCTTCCGGTACTCGATGGCCTGAATTGTTGGAAAGGAGCATCCAACCAAATCGGCCATCTCTTTTTGCCCGATGCCTATAATTCGGCGAAGCACGGCCAGCGTAGACTTTGGCGCATTCATGGCCAAACACTTACATATATGCAAATAAGATAACAAGTACATATTTACGAATATATGTTACTGCTATATGCTTCACCCAGATTTGAATTGCGATAATGAAGAAAGGCGAAAGCGGAAAACTGGGATTGCATTCAAATCGAAATGTCGACGAAGAATGAAAATGACGGCCGCACATACCTTGGGATTGGATTCGAAAGTAATGACGCAATGAAATCGCCGCTGAAATTGAAAGAAGTCGCTGACCTAGTTCGAATGGCTAACGGGTCAGCCGTCTGAGCCCGCACCTTCCACCGCAAATTATTCTATAATTGAGTTGCTCGGCGTCCTCGCCGCCGAGTGGAAATCAAGAACGACCGATGAGAGCCCTGTGGGCTCAGACCGGCACTCGCTTGTTCAAATTGGGAAAGTGGCCAATTCCGAACCAGATCATCCGGGCATGGTTTCCAGCGAGGACGCGGTCCACAACCGGAGTCGCAATACCCATATAAACCACCTAGACCTCTGTTGAGGCTGTTATGAGTTTGTTATGACTATTCCGGCTACTCGCCGTCGGATAGGTTACAACTCGTTGTGGGATAATCATGTACATAAATGGAGCGAGTAATTGGAATCGAACCCACATCGCCAGACTCAGAAACGCACTTTCTGGGCCATCTGCTGGCTGTGCTCGTTCCGCAAGTGGCCGTAAGTGCGCATCGCCAGAGCGCCCCCATCCTTATGGCCAAGCCAGCGCGAGACGGTGGGGATGTCAACGCCGGATTCAATGCACCGGGTGGCGAACAGGTGCCGCAGGTCGTGGTGGGTGATCCGGCGAATCCCGATCTCCTTGCAGGCGCGTTCCAACGCTTCGTTGCATCGCGAAATCTTCAAAATGCGGTCCTCGCCTTCCTCGCCTTCCTCGCCGCCAGTCCGGAGCCGGCCCAGGAGGGCTTCCATGTCAGGGAGGATAGGCACCCGCCTGATCTCGCTGTTCTTCGTTCCCGTCTCCGGGTGCCCACGGACAACGATCTCCTTGCGCTTCCAATCGATGTCGTTCCAGGTCACCCAGATGGCTTCGGACCGGATCCGCATCCCGCCGTAGGCCAAGAATTCCACCAGGTCGCCAATTCGAGGTCCCCAGCCGCCGCTTTTTAGCCTGACGTTGGCCACCAGGTCGCGGAATTGGGAGGGCTCAGGGAGTTGGAGGTCCTTCTGCTTGACCTTGGTTCGCTTAAGCTCGGCGGCAGGGTTCTCGAACGCCACGCCCTTGTTCTCCTTGTGCTTCTTGATCCCGACCTTGATGACCTGCTTCAGCGTGCCGATGGTGTTGTTGTAGTAATGGCAGGCGATCTCCTTCTGCAGTTTGGCCGCCCATTCCTTGCAGGCATCCTCCGCGATTTTATCGAGCCGGAGCTTGCCGATGCCAGGCCAGGACGTCTCGATCTTCTGAAGACACCACAGCCGGTACGCCTTGCTCTGAGGTTTAATCTCGGAGTCGGCGGCCAACTCGTTCTTGAACAGGTCCGCAGCCTCGTCGAAATCCGGTGCCAAAACGGTGCTCCGAGCCTCCTGGTGCTTTTTCAGGAAATCGGTCAACCTCAGCTTGGCCGTGGTCCAAACATCGGTTTTCAGACTCTCACGAATGATCTTGCCGTTGACCTTGATTCTGCCATAATAATTGCCGTTGCTGACGTACTGCAGCAGGTGCGGCACCTTCGGGTACGAGCGCCATTGACCGTCTTTGGACAGGTTGGCTTCTCGTTTCTGCTGGGGTTGGGCCTGGGCGTGTTTCGTCTGAGTGTTCTGAGTTTCATCGTTCACAAATGAAATATACGGGATACAAAGTCGGGATACAAAGGAAAAATAGGGCTGTTCGGAACTGCTGTAAGTGCTTGATTAACAACGATGCCCGCGTGGCGGAATTGGCAGACGCGCTAGATTCAGGTTCTAGTCCTTAACCGGATACAGGTTCAAGTCCTGTCGCGGGCACCACCTTCAAATCGTCAATAAAACTGTGCTTTATTGACGATCCGCGTTGTCCAATACCCCGTTGGCATAACGCATTGGCATAACAGATTCAGCTTCGTTCACATTTGTTCAGCCGCGTCTTCTCTGTCATTTCGTCCCCTCACAACCTCTAAAATCAAACCATTATCCGTTTGCCAACCAAAGGCATAGACCTGCCGCCACCCCGACATGTAAATTTTCCGAGTCTGGCAGCTAATGGACTGATCCGAGGTCTCCCCGGAAGATTAGATCGAGCGCCAGCGACCAACGCAGATTCAGGAACCGAAAGAAGTTGTAATGGTCGTAAACGATTTTTGCTTGGCCAAAAACGAGCTTCTCGTCAATATCCGTTCTATGCTTGAGAAGTTTGTAAGCGTTTCTTCCGCCACCGGATGCGCGCTAATCTGTCTGCGGCTTATGACGGGGGACGCCCAGGCGCAGGTTTCCAGCAATACGGTTTCGATGGACAATGCGGCAATCCTCTATTCCCCATTTAATTGGGGCGTTTCGGCCAAGTCGGCTAAGACCATCAATTCCGGGGCTTACTTCAAAGTTCTTTTTTGGGGGGTACTTCTTGCCGGTTGACTTCGGATACGTCTTCCAACCTGCCCCCCTATTCGGAATTCTGGACGCGGGTGGATGGCGGCCCTGTCACGCAGCATTCGCTGTCCAACGGCAATCCGACGATTGCTGTTGCCGCCGGGTTGGTCAACCGCAAGCATCTGTTGGAAGTGGTGATTAAGTCCACCAGTGAAACGATCGACCGCTGGACTCAGCAAAGAACGGCTATTGTATTCACCGGCTTGCTGCTGGACAATGGCGCCACGGTGACGGCGCCGGTCCGCAAGCCATTCAGCATACTTATTTTGGGGACAGTATTACGGAAGGGGTGCGTGTCAATGGCTTCGCAGGCATAGCGAATGACACGGATCGGAACGACGCTCTCCAAGTGTATTCCTGGCTGTTGTCCCAAGAACTTCCCGCGGAGGTGGGAGTGGTGGGTTTTGGGGCTACTGGAATCAACACTTCAGGCTCCGGCAACGTGCCGCTCCTGGCGAAATCTTATGGATATTTATGGGCCGGGCGCGCGCGGTCGTTCAGCGATCCTGAGCCGGATTTGATCATCTACAATGAAGGCACCAACGACGGGTCGAGCATCACTTCCGGCATGGCAGCCATCGTCTGAGCGCTCCTCCAGGCGGCTCCAAACGCCAAACAGTTGTTGCTATTGCCCTTTAATGGCTCTCACGCGTCGGACTTGAAGGCCGTAGTGACGACCGTGGGCAACAGCAAAGTCAGCTTTGGCGACACCACCGGATTTTTCAATGCGTCAGACTCCTCCGATTCCTTGCACCCTTACGGCTATGCGAATCTCTCCTTCATTGCCCCGAAGATGGCCAGCCTCGTAACGCCTCTGCTAACGCTGGCGCCAAAAGGGTTGAACGGATCGGTTAGCAACCAGTGGGTTTACCTGAGTTGGACGGCTTTGGTGGGGGCCACCAACTACACTATTCAGCGCGCCACCAACAGCGGCGGGCCCTATACTCCGATTGGCAGCACCAAGACCACCAACTACACGGACATCACCGCCACTAACGCCGCTTCCTATTTTTACGTAATATCGGCCTCCTTGAGAACTGCTGAAACAGCCAACTCGGACGAGGTAGTGGTTACGCCGGAAGCCTGGGTCCGCATGGGAGTTCAACTCGATCCTACGAGCAGTCAGCTTATGTTGAGCTGGCCATCTTGGGCGGCAAACCTCTCGCTGTGGGGGACCACGAATTTCTCCCCGCCGGTGGTTTGGGGACAGATAACAAACGCTCCCCAAGATACCAACGGCGTCCTCAGTCTGACCTTGCCTCTCACCAAAGACGGGCAACAGTATTTCCGATTGAAAGGGCCTTAGCGTCAGTGTGAGCGGAACGGAAACTGGAGCTATTCACTGTCGCTGCGACCCGCGGATATTGCGCCGGGTTAAGCGCGGCTCAAAAATCCGCCTCCTATGACCAAAGCGTTGGTACGGGACGGCCCTCGCGACTTCCCTTAATCGGGAGCAAGGCGCGGCCGCCGCCGGCAATTTCTACCGGGCCTCGACCCAGACGAATGCCGACGCGCAGTTCAAGAACCAGTTGGCCGCCCTTTCGGACCAGGAACCGACGCTCCGCTCCATTGTGGTGGCCACGTTTCAGGCGGGGGGATTTCCGGGCATCGCGGTCACGGAATTACTACAGGTCTAAAAGGACTTAAAGGCGGCGGCTGTTCATCGTACCCGGGGAAACCCTGGTGTTCTATTCCGTGGTTACCCCGTCTAGCGCAGTCTCAGGCGAACGTTTAACATGCATTCTGTGAATGAATGCGTTCGAGAGTGGCAGCGACGATGACGACGGAGACCTTAGCCCGCGCTTTGCGAACGTAAGACGAACATCAAAAGGACAAAATTATGAATAGAGCAAATTACATTGGTTTTGCATTAGCCATAGGGATGGCAAGCTGCGTTAGCGCGGTTGCCGGCTCATACACTGCTGGGGGTGAAACCTACACTGTCGTAGTTGATCCTGGAATTACGTGGCAGGATGCCATGACCTTAGCCCAGAACGCGGGAGGAACTCTCGCATCGATCCACAACTCTACGGACAATGCGGGGGTAGAGAACCTGGTGTTGCAGACTCTTGGGCTCGCTGGCGGAGCGGGAACTGAGGCCTGGCTGGGCGGCACTTACCCGAATCAACCGGCGACCGGTTCGAAAACTGGCTGGACTTGGACCGACGGATCGAATTGGGATTATGCCAATTGGAACACCGCAGAACCTAACAACGTTAATGGCGTGGAATTCGGGTTGGCTCTCAATCGGTATGGCGATGGCACTTGGAATGACGAGGGTTCATGGCCAGGTGGTATCGGAGGCTACGTATTAGAGACGCGAAGCGTGCCCGATGGCGGCTCCAGTGCGGCTATGCTGGGCGGCGCGTTGGGCTTATTCGGCATGATTCGCCGGAAGTTGCGGAATTAAGGGCGGTCCAAGCAAGAGAGCGCGCTTCCGTCAATGGATTTCCATGGGGGGGGGGCGCGCCCTTTTTAGCTTCGCGTGGTTGTTTCCAAAGTCCGGTGTATCCAACCATTTGGGAGATTGGGCCAGCCGGGGGACCGAGATTATCCCGTCCGGCGAAAGGGCCAAGTGTCTCCGGTGGGTGGGGCGGGGAGGCAATTACCCTATATCTTGTCCCTGGAAACCAAATTGCGCAGGCATCATCCAGGAGCGACGCCTGTGCCAGTCAACGGAATCTCTTGGCTTCAAGGGTGGCTCAATGGCGATCCTCGACTTTGCCGGTGCGACGTAATTTTTGGAGGGCTGCGACTACGCTGGCTGGCATCGCCAGACTTGGGAGAGGATCCAGGCTCTTTCCGCCACCACCATAAACGGGCGCGCCATATCCTTTCGGCAGAGCGGCAAAAACATGGTCCAGTTCCGCCTTGTCTCCCTCGGCTAGAAAATACGCGTCATGAACCTGGCCCCAGACGCCGTCCCCTTTTGCTCTGACAAGGCATTGGAGCTGGTCAACGCTCTTTCCCAGCCACAACCGATACGTGGCGAGCTTAACCACCGCTTTGTCGGCGCCTAGGAAATTCTCCAGGAAGGAATTCACCCCGCCGCCAATCGTGGAGACGCTGGATTTTCCGCCATTCGGATTCTGGATCGTGGCGCTATGGATCCAAGCCTGCTTGGCCCGGTCAAAGACATAATATCTCGCGTCGGTGGTGTCTGGTTGGCTGCCGGGCTGTTTCTGAACGAAAAACTGGAAAGTCTCGTTGGTTTTCCACGCCCACACCATATGCGTGTGGCCGCCTTCACCTTCCCCGCCAAAACGGTTGAAAATGGTTTGGGGATCGGCCTCGGTAATCTTGGGATGGAGCTGCGCGGTGGTGTCCCAGATCGAGAAGATCGTGCGCCGTTCCTGAATCTCGTTGTGCTGGATGCCGCAATAACCTCCCGCCGGCTCGCCAGGATGCCAATTTGCCCCGCAGTAGTAGATCCCTGGGGCCGTGGCCAGCACCGTGATCTCCCCATAGAGACAGGTGGCATCCTTCTGGCCTTCGAGATTCCACCATAAATGCTGAGCCATCAGGCTCGGGCAAAGCGTCGTCATCGTGGCCAGGACCACGTAAAGGGGATTCCGAATCATAAGGATTACTTTGCGGGTGGCTCTTCGATCCAAACGGTTTTGCGGTCGCCGGAGGAGAAGGAGACCAGGGTTCTAAGCGTCTCGGCGCCTGTATTCACCAGATTGTGCTTTACCTTGGCAGGTATGCGGACGGTCATCCCGGCCTTCAAAAGGACCCTGCCGCCATCAGAGCTTTGGACCCCTTGACCGGAAATGACATAAAGCACCTCCTCGCAGTTCGGATGGTAGTGCACTGGATTATGCTTTCCGGGCAGGATCGTTGCGAGGCCCACCGTCTGTTCGGAGCCCGGCATCAGCTTCTCGTTGCACAGCCACTGAAGCGTGCCCCAGGCGCTCTTTTCGATCGGGAGCTGCGCTGCGTCGGTGACCTTGCCTTCCCATCCTGCCGGGATCGATGGGGTTAGCCCGGCTGGTTTATTGTCTCCCGCTGGACCCGAAATGCACAAACCCAGGGCCAAAACCGCGATGGTGATGCTTTTCATCAGGCTCGTCTTCAATCGCGGAATATGTTAACTCTCGCCTGCGGAATGGCAACAGCGAATCCAAAGATGACGCTCTAAAGAGGGCGCTTGATCCGATTCGCCACCCCGGGTTATAAGGGGATATCGGCCACTGCGGCGAGCCGCCGGCGGGTCCGGGTTTCTCCCAGCGGCCCGCAGGCGAAGAACGGCCGATTCGAACTGGAAATAGGCATGAATCCTGGGGCCGCGATCGCTCTATTGCTGGCAGCCTCCAACCTCCCGGCGGCGACGCTCTACGTTTCGCTGGAGAGCGCAAAGCCGACGCCGCCCTACGCCAACTGGCTCACCGCCGCGGGCGTCATCCAGGATGCCGTGGATGCGGCCTCGGCAGGCGACGAGATCGTGGTCAGCAATGGTATCTATGCGAGCGGCGGCCGGGCGATCGGGACGAACGCGCTGGTCAATCGCGTCGCGGTAATCAAGCCGCTGACATTGCGGAGCGTCAATGGGCCGTCGGCTACGGTCATCCGGGGCGTCAAGGCGCAGGGGGGCTATCTCGGATGCGGCGAAGGCGCCCACCGTTGCGTGTCGCTGGTCAGCGGCGCGAGCCTGTCGGGCTTCACCTTAACCAATGGAGCGACCCTGAGCGCCGGTACCAATCAAGTGGAGCAGAGCGGAGGCGGCCTGTGGTGCGAGTCGCAGGCCGCGGTAGTTTCCAACTGTGTGCTAACGGGCAACTCAGCGTGGTATGGGGGCGGAGCCTGCGGCTGCGCCCTAAACAACTGCGTCCTGACCAACAACTCGGCCCGGTACTCCGGCGGCGGGGCGAGCGGGAGCGCACTTCAGAATTGCGTCCTAATCCGTAACTCCGCCCGATTCACCGAGGGCGGCGGCGCGTTTCAGAGCGCGCTCTACGACTGTTCCCTGGCGGGCAACCTGGCCGCCCTCCTTGGGGGCGGAGCATCCTCCTGCGCGCTGAGTAATTGCGCGCTCATGGGCAACTCCTCCGGTTCCGCCGGCGGCGGGGCCTCGGGGAGCGCGTTAACCAACTGCGCGCTGACCAACAACTTTGCCCTGTACTTCGGGGGTGGCGTGGACGATAGCGCGCTCAACCACTGCGCGCTCGCCGGCAATTCGGCCGCTTCGGGCGGCGGGGCCGATCACTGCACCCTGACCAATTGCGCGCTGGCAGGCAATGTCGCTACCGGAACCAATATGTGGAGCGGAGGCGGCGGGGCCTACCAGAGCACCCTGGACCATTGCGCACTGGACGGCAACTCGGCTTGGAATGGCGGCGGCGCGGGCGGCGACCCGAACGACAGCGGCCCCAGCCTCCTCGTCGCCTGCCTGCTCACCACCAATACAGCTCAGAGCGGCGGCGGAGCGAGTGCGTGCATGCTGACCAGTTGCACACTGTCGGGCAACTCTGCGACCAACTACGGCGGCGCGGCCAGCGGGTGCGGTCTGAATTATTGCGCGCTGACCGGCAATTCGGCGGGGAACGACGGCGGCGGGGCGAGCGGTGGCGGGATGGCTAACTGCGTGTTGAGCGGCAATGTCGCCGGCGGCAGCGGCGGCGGGGCCGCGTATGCCCGGCTCCACAACTGCGCGCTCGCCGGCAACCGGGCGGCGATTGCTGGCGGCGGCGCGGCTTTCTGCTGGAGCTTGGACAGTTGCATCGTCTATTTCAACACCGCTACGGTCGGCCCCAACTACGCGCCGGTGGAATACAATCCGTTGAACCCGATGAACTACTGTTGCGCGCTTCCGATGCCCGCCAACGGCACCGGCAACATCACCAACGCGCCCTTGTTCGTGGATTTCGCCGGCGGCAACCTGCGACTGCAATCCAATTCGCCCTGCATCAACGCCGGGAACAACGCCGCCGTGACGACCGCCACCGACCTTGATGGCAATCCGCGCATCGTGAGCGGCGCCGTGGACATCGGCGCTTACGAATACCAAGGCCCCGGTTCGGTGATTTCCTACGCTTGGCTTCAGTACTACGGCCTGCCCACGGACGGTTCGGCGGATTACGCCGACCCCGACCACGACGGCCTGAACAACTGGCAAGAGTGGGTTTGCGGCACCGACCCGACCGACGCGCGGTCGGTGTTGCGCCTGCTGCCCCCTTCCGTTACCAACGCCCATCCGACGGTTGCCTGGCAAAGCGTGGTTGGGCTGACCTATGTAGTGGCGCGAAGTTCGAATGCAGCCGCGCCGTTCACGCTCCTGGCGACGAACATTCCCGGAACGGCAGGCGTTACGAGCTACACCGACACGAACGCCACTGAGAAGGGGCCGTTCTTTTACCGCGTAGGCGTGAAGGCTCCGTAATGGACCGAGATTGGCGGCGGCGACCGGACGCGCCTAAGGCAGGCGGAAATGGACTTGAATTCCAGGGCGCCGAGGACCAAGCTCACGCCATGACAACCAACCACCCGGATCCTCGTTCAACCCTCCCGGCCCGCGTCGTTTCCCCTGCCCTGTGGCGGCGCCGGCGGTTCCTGCAAACCTCCGCCGCCGCGGGATTGACGGCGGCGTTCTTCAAGACCGCCGCCCGGGCGGCCGTCTCGGCGAACGGCAAGCTGCGGCATGCCTGCATCGGCGTGGGCGGGATGGGGTGGAACGATTTCAACAGTTTCCTGAAGCACCCCCGTCTCGAACTCGCGGCGTTGTGCGACGTGGACGCCAACCTGCTGGACCGGGCCGCCAAGTTGGCGCCGGGCGCGCGGCTCTACTCCGACTGGCGTGAACTATTGCAGAACGAGGCCGACCGCATCGATTCGGTTAACGTGACGGTTCCGGATCACATGCACTTTCCGATCGCCTACAGCGCGGTCATAAAGGGGCGGCATGTCTATTGCCAGAAACCGCTCTGCCACGATGTGCGCGAGGCGCGCGCGCTCACGCAGGCGGCGCTGCAGAAAGGCGTGATGACCCAGCTTGGCACGCAGATGGCCTCGATGATCCATGATCGGACGGCCGTCCGCTGGCTCCGCGAAGGGCGGATCGGAAAAATAAAACACGCTTACCTGTGCTCGAACCGGCCTGGCGCAGTCCAGGATTACCGGCTCATGGGTCCGCGGCCCGCCACGGGCCAGGAACCGCCGAAGAACCTGAAATGGGATCTCTGGCTCGGCACGGCCCCGGTGCGGCCTTACGCGCCCGACATTTACCACCAGACCAAGTGGCGCGCCTGGCTCGATTTCGGCACCGGCTGGTCCGGCGATATCGGTTGCCACGTCTTCGACGCGGTGTGGAAGGGTATTGGACTCAAGCCCGCAATGACCGTCCAGGCGGAAGTGCAGGAATCCTGGAAAAACACTCCGGAACGCCGCAAGGACAACTGGCCCCAGGGAGATCACATCACCTGGACCTTCCCGGGCAATGACCTCATCGAGGGAGACTCGCTGACCCTCGAATGGTACGACGGCGAGTACTATCCGCCGGAGCCCATTCGCAAGCTCTATTCGGCGGACTTGAAGGAATATCCACCGGAATCCGCGATGATCATTGGAACCGAAGGGGCGCTGCTCAATCCGCTGGGTTACCCTCCGCAATTGCTACCCGAGGACAAGTTCAAGGGGGTCAAGCGGCCCGACCTGCCCCCGCGCGATCATTACCACCATTTCGTCGACGCCTGTCTGGGCGGCGAAAAAACTGAGTCGCATTTTGGTCAAACCGGGCCGATGGCCGAATCGATTCTACTAGGCACGGTGGCCATCCGCGCGCCGGGAGAAAAACTGGAATGGGATAGCGCTGGTCTGACCATTAGGAACAACCCGGACGCCAACCAGTTCCTCCGCCGCAGTCATCGCGCCGGCTGGGGCGTCGGAGGATTCTGAACGGCCTTCCCGCGAGGCCGGAATTATCGTTCAGGTCGCGCGCGGCTTGGGTGTCTGTCATATCCGTCCTTACCGGGTTATGGCGGCGCTTAGGCGTCGTCCTCTTCGGAAAGGCGGTTAAAACCTCACTGCGGCGAAGTTACTGCGTGGGTCGTACGTGTGGGACCTCCTGCTTCGAGACGCAGCGGAAATGGAACCGTCGGTTCGGCGCGCTGGCGCCGCGGACAGAGGGAAATGGGGTTCATGTTGTGCGATTGTAGGACGGACTATACAACCCGCCGGGCGGGGTTGAAGTCAAAAACGGGGAACCTTCAAAGCTCTTGTTCCGCCCAAAAGCTCACCGGCCTTTGAGGAACCGGGTGATGTGGGATTGAATATCGTTGTTGAATTCCGCCAGGCAAGCCGGGCTGTAGAGTTGAAGCTGGCTGGCCGCCTCGGGTTGGCCGTTGACGGCCTGTGCGGCGGCCACGGCCTGGGCAACTCTGGCTTGTGGGTGGCGCCAGTCCAACGCCGGAGCGATCACCAGCATCGGCCGCGGGGCGATCGCGGCGAGGATTTCAGGAACATCGACCGGCGCACTCGCCTCCTGGCCGACGAACCCGCCCAACCGGGGGAGCCAGCCGTAGAGGTGCGACCAACGCCGTAACCCACCCGTGCCGGCTGCGTCGGTGTCGCCGTGGAAGGGGGTGAAACCCGAAGCACTGACCGCAGCCGACACCCGCTCGTCGATCGCTGCCGTGAGCGCTGCCACCATGCCCCCCATGCCAAAGCCGACCAGGCTGATGCGCTTGGCGTCCGCGTCCGGATTGGCCAAGGCTGCGTCGATCGCATGGCGGGCATCCAATACCATGCGGCCCATGAGGCTCCAGGCGGGATACTGATGGTAAAAATCCCGGCGCTCCTCCTGGCGGGATCCGGTGGCGATGGGATCGAAGGCCAAGACCAGGAAACCCGCCCGGGCGAAATGGAGATAAGGAACATCTCCCGTGCGATAGCCGGGAGTATAGCCCGTCGAGCAGTGCAACGGCGCCAGCCAGATGATCGTGGGCAGCCTGGTTTCGGAAACAACCGTTTGGGAACCCGCGCTAGGCGGGTGATTGGACGGGTAGTAGAAATCTCCGTTTAGATCGCCGAATCGGCACCGGAGGTGGTCTGAGCCCGAGCGGTTCAGAACTTTCGCCGCCTCGTCGGATTCGCCTGCGCCGAAGGCAGTCTTGACGGGCGCGTACGCGGGGCCATCCCCGAGGAGCCAGCCGATAAGTTGGCGCGCGTCCTCCCGAGACTGGGCGCGGGGGCACGGCGGCGCCGGGACGGGGTTCTGTCGCGCCCATGCTTCATAGTTCCATGGGTGATAAGGCTGCCAGGGAAAAGCCTCCGCCGGGGATTTGCCCTCGGAGCAAAGCGCGAGGAACCGGCTGTGGGCCGAGCAGGTGGCGGCATCCGGATGGTGCTGACCGGGGCGGTATCGGAGGGCCAGGTTGCCGCGCGCGCCCAACAGTTCCCAGATCGGGGCAATGGACTGGTACATTTGCTCGACGGCCCAGGTGCTCTCGACCGAATCGTTGATGGCCGTGCTCATCAGCACCGGACGCGGGGCGATCAGGGCATACACGAAATGCATGTCGGCGGGCAGTTTGTTTTCCCGGCCCGCGAAAAAGCGCACCTTGGGCAAGACCCACAAGGGGAACACCGACGTGAGCCGCTCGGCCGATTCGCCATAATAGTACTGATCGCAGAAGCGAAAGTGAAGCGAGCCGCCGGAGCCGGGCGAAGAAGCGATCACGCCCGCAATGCGTTCGTCGAATGCGGCGCAGGCGAGAGCCTGCTTGGCTGAGCGCGAGTGTCCGCCGATGTATATCTGGTCGCGCGCCACGAAGTCCAACGTCCGCAGCCAATCCACCGCCCGCGACGCGCTCCATCCGCGCCGTCGAAACTCCGACCAATCGAACTTGCCAAACAGGTCTTTGTAAGCCTCCGACTCGTCCTTCTTGTCCGCCCGATAAGCCGGGTCGGTCGCGTTATACACGCAAATAAGGAAGCGGCCTTGATCCAGGGCTTCGCGGGCGAACTCGGTGTAGTTGGTGTTATCGACGAGAAATACCGGCGTGGGTTGGCGCTGAAAGTGGAGTGGCAGCCACAGCCAGCAATGGAGTTTGGCGGCATGCTCCGGCCCAAACTCCAAGCGTATCGTCCAGGTCTCGCGCCCTGCTTCCCGCTTTTTCTCTTCGACCACCGCGCGCGTATTGCCGGGCGCAGGCGGCGCGTGGCCCAGCAAGTAATCTTCGACCCGATCGGCCAATCGCCTCCGCTGGTCCGGCCATTCAGCCGCTGTGAGGCGGCGGGACCGGCCGAGCTGGGGGACTTCCAGCAAGTCCTGCGGGTAAGGAAACGCTGGTAGGGCGTCAAAATCCGGCGGTAAATAGCCAAAATCTACCAGCCACTGCTCGAAGGCGCCGCAGGCAGGGAGCGCTTGGCGAAGTTGCTCCAGTTCGTCCCGTTGCTTGTCGCCGGCGGCGACCCGGCCGAGACCGATCAATATCAGCGCCAGCGCGACCAAACCGGCCCTTCTCGAGACGAGCTTCATACGGTATTAGGAATAAACCATAGCGAGATCAAACAGGCAAGCCAGTGGGCCAAACCGAGTGGCGGAGGTCAATCGGTCGTTGACTACCCAGCATCCAATGCAGAAGACTCAATACCTATGCCGATCTCTGCGTTCAGACGAAAGATGGACGGAAAGCCGTGGGATTTCTCGACCTCTGCGGCAGGTACGCTGCGATCGACGAGCGCCACCGGTTCAAGGATGTCTCTGTGCGCGCTGGCGGCCGGGTTGATGATGGGGACGGACCCGGGGGCGTTCGGAGCGTTTGTGGCGTTCAATGACCATGCGCCGGGAGTGATTGGGGTGACGACGCATACGAATGCGACCACGTGGAACATTTTCGGGAATTCGCCGGGATCGAGCGGCGCGTTGAAAGACATCGCCAGCGGCGCGACGCTGCCCGTGACGGTGAGCATCACGCGGAGCGGAACGGTGAATCCCAGCGCGACGGCGGGCAACCCGAATCCGGGCACTCCGCTTTACAACGCATTCAATGGTTATGTTGATTTTCTGGGCGCCGGAAATGCGGACGCGGCGGCGCAGGTGACCGGGAGCGCGACGGTGACATATACGTTCACGGGGCTGAGCCCGAACCGGGTTTACAGCTTTAAAGGCGGCGTAGTGCGGGGGGTGGCAACCTACACGAACCGTTGGTCCCTTTTCGAGCTCGACGGGGCGATCTCTTTCACCAACTCGCACACGGCGGGATGCTACTCGAACGGGTTAGCGGCCAATCAAGTGGCGATCAACACGGGATGCAACACGAACGGGGACATGGTGGATTGGGAAGCCATCGTGGTGGGGACAAACGGGACCATGACGGTAACCACGACGCAATACACCGGCACGACGCCCTCGGGGACGGCAAACGGGCCCTATTGCTACGCGTTGAGCGGGTTTCGGCTCGAGGAACTGGCGAACCCTACCAACATGGTCCCGGCCGCGGTCTCGGGCTTCAACGCGGACATCATCGTGGAGAACACGATCAGCGGTCCGCCGTATTCCAGTTACGCCGTGGAACTGAACCCGGGCGAAGGAAACGCGTTTTATCAAAGCGGCCTTTCGGGGAAATCCTACGGGCTGCCCGTCTCGGGCAGTTTTATTAGCGCCCTGGACGGCAGCACCATGTTCCAGTTCCAGCCCTACACAAAAAACAACGCGCTGGTTTTGAGCGCCGCGACGGGACTGAGTAGCGGTACCCTGACACTGACGACGCCGGCGGTTTATCGGCAGATCGCAGTCATTGCGAATTCGGCGAGCGCGACGTCCAACAGCGTGGGAACGCTGACCTTGACCTTCACCGACGGGAGCATGCTGGTAACGAACTACGCGGCGCCGGATTGGTTCAACAGCGACGGTTACGCGTTGAACGGGGTGGAACGGATGGACCTGGCGAGCGGCGCGACCTCGGGGGCGCCGACCAACCCGCGGTTCTATCAAACGACGGTCGACTTGTCGGCCACGTTGGGGGTTAATGCCCGGGCGTTGGCCAGCCTGACCTTCGGGATGGCGTCAGCGGCCAGCGCGACCGCGATCTACGCGGTGAGCGGTTCCGTGGCACCGCAATCTATGCCCGTGTTCGTTAGCCAGCCAACCAACACCACGGTAACGGAATTGGACCCGGCGCTCTTGGCGGCGATAGTATTGGGGCAGCCGGCGCCCGCATTTCAATGGTATAAGAACGAGTTGACGCTGGTGGGGGCAACCAACTCGGTTTACGCGATCCCGGCAGCCGCGCTGAGTGACAACGGGGCGGGTTTCACCTTGGTGGCCAGCGCCCTTATCAGCAACACGACCTATTCCATCACGAGCCAGGTAGCGACGCTCACGGTCAAGGCGGATACGATACCGCCAGACTTGCTGGGGGCGCAATCCTCGGGAGTAAGCCAAGTGCTATTGTCGTTTTCCGAGCGGATCAAGCCGTCCACGGCCACGAACCTGGCAAATTACTCGCTTACGGGGACAAACGGGGCACTGGCGATTACCGGGGCAGTAATGGATGCATCGCAGAGCAACGTGGTGTTGAGCGTGGGACTGATGACCGATCAGGCTTCTTACACCGTGCGGGTGAGCAACCTGGCCGACCAATCGGCGGCGGCGAATGTCATCGCCGCGAATTCGGCGGCGACCTTCACGGCGTATGGCTATTGGGTCGTGGGGATTGGGAACCCGGCGCCGGTGGGGGGCCAGGCTCCGGCTGGCAATGGGCTCAATCTCATTGCCGGCGGGACCGGCTTGAGTAGTTCGAGCGACGGGTGCCAACTGTCGTACCAGAGCCAGGCGGGCGATTTTGATTTCCGGGTGCGGTTGGATTCGTTGGGTCTGGCGGATGCCTGGTCCGAGGCGGGTCTGATGGCGCGAGAAGACCTGTCGGCAGGCGGCCGGTTCGCCGCCGTGCTGGCGACGCCGTCGATCAGCGGAGCTTTTTTCGCATCGCGAGCCGCCACGAACGGTACTCCGGCGCTCGCGGGTTCGTTCCCGGTGAATTATCCGAACATGTGGCTGCGGCTGAAGCGGTCGGGGACCAGCTTCACCGGGTTTGCCGGATTCGATGGGCAGGGCTGGACGCAACTGGGCTCGGCGACCCTGGCGATGCCCGCGACGATGTATTTGGGGTTCGTGGCGTCGAGCCACAATACGAACCAGACCGTAACGGGGGCGTTCCGGGACTTCTCGGCGGTAACCGCCCCGGGAACCAACAGCCCGCCGGCGGTGGAGACACTGGGCCAATGCAGCCGCCTGACGAGCCTGGTGATTTCGGAGATCATGTATCATCCGACCAACTCGGCGCTCGAGTTTGTGGAGCTGTTCAATTCGCGGGGAGAGGCGCAGGACCTCAGTGGCTATCAACTGGGCGGCTCCATCAGTTACACGTTCCCGGCGGGAACGATGCTGCCGGGAGGGGGGTTTCTGGTGGTAGCCGGTTCGCCAGTGGACCTGACCTCCGCCTACGGCTTGAGTGGGGTCTTGGGGCCATTTACGAACCACCTGCCCAACGCCAGCGGCAAGGTGCAATTGTTGAACCAGGCGGGAGCGGTGTTTCTGGAGGTGGACTATTCAGACCAGCCACCCTGGCCGGTAGCGGCGGGCGGGGCCGGTCACTCGCTCGTGCTGGCTCGATCTTCCTACGGGGAGAACAACCCGCTGGCTTGGGCGGCCAGCGATTCAGTAGGCGGTTCTCCAGGACGGCTCGATCCGGTGACACCCGATCCGCTCCGGAACGTGGTAATTAATGAGTTTCTCGCGGGCGCGGACGATTCCGTGGTGGATTATATTGAACTCTATAATCACTCGGCGCAGGCGGTTGACATTTCGGGCTGCCTCCTGAGCGACGATCCGGCGACGAACAAATTCACGATACCCGCGGGAACCATTTTGCCCTCGCGGGGTTTCGCGGTGTACGACCAGACCACCCTGGCTTTCGCTCTCAAAGCGGCGGGCGAGACGATCTATTTCATGAACCCCTCCGCGTCTCGGGTGCTCGACGCGGTCCGATTCGAGGGCCAGGAAAATGGGGTCGCGACCGGACGTTCTCCGGACGGAGGCGATCAGTTTTACCGTCTGAGCGCGCCGACGCCGGGCACGACCAACGCCCCCATGCGCCAGACCGACGTTGTCATCAACGAGCTAATGTATGCGCCTATCTCGCTGAACGACGACGACCAATACGTGGAGCTGTACAATCGCGGGACCAACGCGGTGAACCTGGGCGGCTGGCAGTTTGTGTCTGGCATCGGTTTCACCTTTCCTCCAAACACGATGATTCCGCCTGATGGGTATCTGGTGGTGGCCCGGAATGCGGCGCGGATGGCGGGGAATTATGCGAACCTGAACGCGGGGAACCTGGTGGGCAATTTCTCCGGCAAGCTGTCTGGAAACGGTGAGCGGGTGGCGCTGGCGATGCCGGACACGGTAATCAGCGTAGGCAAAACGGGCCAGTTGGCGACCAACACGTTTTACGTCACCCTGGACGAGGTGACTTACGGTACCGGCGGGCGCTGGCCCGAGTGGTCAAGCGGCGGCGGGTCGAGCCTCGAGTTGATCGACCCGAGGGCGGATCGGCGGCAGGCGCCAAACTGGGCGTACAGCGACGAGACGCATAAGGCGGCTTGGACCCTGATCTCAGCGACGGGAACCATCGACAACGGCAACGTGGCGGCAGACGAGCTCCAAATTATCCTGCAAGGAGCGGGTGAATGCCTGGTGGATAATGTCCAGGTCCTCGACGCGAACGGGAATAACCTGATCGCAAATTCGACCTTTGAAACGGGTGCGGCTGGCTGGACGGCCGAGGGGACGGAATCGGGCTCGGGCCTGGAGACGAGTGAAGCGTACCAGGGCGCGCGCTGCTATCACATTCGCGCGGTCGATCGCGGAGATAACGAAGTGAACCGAGTCCGGTGTTTGCTTTCGACGCCGCTCGCGTCGGGCGCGGCAAACGTGACGATCCGGGCCGCGGTGCGGTGGTTGAAGGGGCGCCCGGAGATCCTGCTGCGCTTGCGGGGCAATTGGCTGGAGTGCGTGGGGCAGATGACCCTGCCGCCCAACCTGGGAACGCCTGGAGCGCGGAACAGCCGTTTGGTGACGAACGCGCCGCCGGCGATCACCGCCGTGAAACACTCGCCGCCCCTGCCCGCGGCCGGGCAGCCCATCCTGGTGAGCGCGCGCGTAAGCGACCCGGACGGCGTGGCCGCGGTAGTTCTGCGCTACCGGCTCGACCCGAGTACGGCCTACTCGCAGGTGACGATGACGGATACCGGCACGGGCGGTGACGGGGTTGCCGGGGACGGCATCTACACGGCGACGATTCCGGGCCAGGCCGCCGGCGCGCTGGTGGCGTTTTACGTGCTGGCCACCGACGGCGCGGTGGCGCCGGCATCGGGCGCTTTCCCGAACGATGCGCCGACTCGGGAATGCCTGGCGCGGGTGGGGGAGCTTCAGCCGACGGGGAATCTTCCCGTGTATCGCCTCTGGGTGACACAAGCCAACTTCAACGCGTGGAGCGGCCGCAACAAGATGAACAATACTCCGTTGGACTGCGCGTTCGTGCTGGGGAACGATCGGGTGATATACAATACGGAGGCCCTGTACGCGGGCAGCCCGTATATCGCGCCGGGGTATTGCGGCCCTGCGTGCGGGCGCTGCGGATATAGCATCACCGTCCCGGCGGATGACCTCTTCCTGGGCGAGCAGGACCTGGTGCTGGACTGGCCCGGCGGCCATGGGAACGAAACGACGGCGATGCAGGAGGAAATGGGCTATTGGATTGCCGACCGGATGAATTTGCCCTACTCCCACCGCTATATCATCCGGCTGCATGTAAACGGGGTGACGGACGACGCGCGGTCGGCGGTGTTCGAGGCGGCGATGCAGCCGGCGACGCGTTTCGTCAAAGCGTGGTCCCCCGGCGACACGGGGGGCCAGTTCTTCAAGATCGAGCGCGCTTTCGAGTTTAACGACGGGGGGAGTCTGGTGGCGGACCCCGAGCCGCGGTTGCAGCGATTTACCACGACCGGCGGGGCCATGAAGCGCGAGAAGTATCGCTGGAATTTCTTGTTCCGGGGCGCTGACCAGGTGAATGACTACACCAACATCTTCGCGCTGGTGAGCGCGCTGAACAGCGCCGCGCCGGAGCCTTACGCCTCGGCTACGATGGGACTGGTGGACATGGAGGAGTGGATGGGGATCTTCGCGACGGAGCACATCATTGTGAACTTCGACGCTTACGGCCATGAAATCGGGAAGAACATGTATGCCTACCTGCCGCCCAACGGGAAATGGCAGATCTACATGTTCGACCTGGACTGGCTGATGCTTGCGGCCGAACTCCACAGCGCCAGCTACTATCCGTTAACGGCGCCGCTGTTCAACAGCGAGGACCCTACCATCAGCGCGATGTATAGTTTCCCGCCGTTCTTGCGCGCCTATTGGCGGGCGATTCAAAAGGCGGTCAACGGTCCGTTGGACCCGGCGAACTGCAATCCGGTGATGGATGGCAAGTACCGCTCGCTGGTGGCGAACCGGATTGCCTGGTGCGATGGCCAGGCGCTGACGGATCCGAGCGCGGTGAAGAGCTGGTTCAGCCAGCGGCGGACGGCTTTGCAGGCCCAACTGGCCACGGTGGCGGCGCCCTTCGCTGTCAATGCGGTAGTGGTGACGAATGACGTGGCGCTGGTGAGCGGCACCGCGCCGGTCGGGGTCGGGTCGGTTTGGATCAACGGGGGCGCCTGGCCGTTGACGTGGACCAGCGTCACGCATTGGACGGCCGCGGTGCCGCTCCAGCCGGGGAACAACCCGTTGAGCGTGGTGGGGGTGGACCCGCACGGCCAGCCGGTGGCGGGGGCCAGCAACTTCGTTGCCGCGGCCTACTCGGCGCCGACGGTGTCGCCCGCAGGCCAGATCGTCATCAACGAGATCATGTGCGCGCCCGCGGCGGCCAACGCTCAGTATGTCGAGCTCTACAACCTCTCGACCAACCTCACGTTTGACCTCTCCGGTTGGGAGTTCCACGGTTTGGGCTATACCTTCCCGCCCGGCTCGAGTCTGGGACCCAACCGGTTCCTCTTGCTGGCGGCGAACCGGGCAGACTTTGCCGCGGCTTATGGCGGGAGCATCCCGGTCTTCGACACCTTCGCCGCGACGTTGCAAACCGACGGGGAGACCCTGGCGCTCGTGCAGCCGGGGACAAATTCAGCGGACGATCGGGTGGTGTCGAAAGTGCGGTATTCAATTAATGCGCCTTGGGCGACCGGGGTCAACGCGACCGGCAGTTCGCTGCAGTTGATCGATCCCCGGCAGGACAACTGGCGCGCCGGGAACTGGTCGGGATTCTATCCGCCTGCCGCTTTGAGCCCGGGAACCACCAATTCAGTGTACGCGACCCTGCCCGCGTTTCCGACGTTGTGGATTAACGAGCTGCAGGCCGATAACCTCGCCGGCATCACGAACCGCCTCGGGCAGAGGGTTCCGTGGGTGGAGTTGTATAATCCCGGCGCCAATGCGGTGTCGCTCAGCGGCTTTTACCTCTCCACTAATTACGCGAGCCTGACCGCCTGGGCGTTTCCGGCCGGCGCCTCCATCGCGCCCGGACAATTCAAAGTCATCTTTGCCGATGGGCAGACCAACCTCATGACGGAAGACGAACTGCACGCGAGTTTTTCACTCCCGAGCAGAAGCGGTTCGCTGGCGCTGAGCCGGCTCAATGGCGGCCAACCGCAGGTGCTCGACTACCTGGATTATGTTGGGGTGGGGTTGAATCACGCTTACGGGTCATTACCGGACGGCCAGAGTTTCGCGCGCCAGGAGTTGTTCTATGCCACGCCCGGCGGCGCCAACAACGGCGCGAGCGCTCCTCTGTCGGTGGTTATTAACGAATGGATGGCGGGGAATACGCATACGCTCATGGATCCGCTGACCGGCAAGTACAGCGATTGGTTCGAACTATATAATTATGGCCCCAGCGCGGCCGACCTCTCCGGGTACTATCTCACCGATAACCTCACCAACCAGTTCAAGTTCGAGATCCCCGCGGGCTACGCCATCCCGTCGCAGGGGTTCCTTCTCGTGTGGGCGGACGGCAAGACAACGAATGGCGCGCCCGATTTGCACGCGCCCTTCAAGCTCAGCAAGGCCGGCGAGAGCCTGGGCCTCTACGGCGCGGACGGCGCGCCGGTGGATTACGTAAACTACCCGGCGCAAGCCGATGACATCAGCCAGGGCCGCTACCCCGACGGAGCGGCGAACCTGGTGTTCATGCCGCGGGCGACGCCCGGAACCAACAACGTGGCGCCCAACACCGCGCCGGTCCTGGCGGCCATCACCAACCGCTGGGTAACCCTCGGCCAAACCTTGGCGTTCAGCGTGAGCGCGACGGATACCGACGAACCGCCCCAGGGGCTAAGTTTTAGCCTCGGGCCCGGGGCGCCCCCGGGCGCGGCGATCAACGCCCTCAACGGACTTTTTACCTGGAAACCGCTCTCGGCCCCGGCCACCAACTGGATTAGCATTATCGTCACGGACGACGGCGCGCCGAGCCTGAGCGCGGTCCAGAGTTTTACCGTCACCGTGTCGCCACCATTACAACTTTCAGGTGTGAGCCTGAATGGCAGCCAGTTGACGCTCTCGTTCCCATCGGTTCCGGGCGCGAGCTACCAACTCGAGTTCTGTGATGAGTTGGTTGCGAACACGTGGACGCCGGTGGGCCCGGCGGCGCCGGGGACCGGAGGGTTGGTATTACTGACCGGCGAGGTGACCGCGCCGGGGGCGAGGTTCTACAAAGTCCGCGTCGGCCAATGAAACCGCGGGCGCGTCGCCGGCTGGTTTAGGGCCTCACCAGATCTGCTTGAGACCGGCCAGCGACAGTTCCGTGCATTCCATCGGGGATTTTCCAGGGAGATAGTATTCCTGTTCCACCGTGACCCACTCGGTGGCGCCGACCTCGCGGCATGCGGCGAGCGTGGCCACCCAGTCCACGGAATCCTCGCCGAGGATTGGCTTCTTGCCGGGTTCGTTGTTCACCACCGAGGGCTTGAAATGCACCACCTTCGCGCGGCCCGGATAGCGCCGGACCAACTCCGCAGGTTTGTAGCCTGCCGTCGCCGACCACCCGCAGTCCTGCTGCAGGACCACGTCTTTGCTCGTGCGTTGCGCAAACAGATCCCAATAAGTTGTGCCGTCCACCTTGGTAAACTCGTGCGTGTGGTTGTGATATCCGCAATACATCCCCAGCGGCTTCAAGGTCGCTGCCGTCTTGGTGAAAAACTCCGCCAGTTCCTTGCTCTTCTCGGGATCGGTAAAGTCCCGATCGCCGGGTACCATCAGAAACTTGCAGCCGAGAATCTGATGGAACTCAATGGTCCGCTTTAGCTCCTCGCCGCGGAAGCTGCCGGTCCCGATGTGCGTGGCCGCCGCCACAAGGTTCAACTCGTCGAGCTTGGCGCGCAGGTCTTTGGCTTTGCCGGAGTATTTGTGGTAACCGGCGAACTCCACGCCCGCGAATCCCATCTTGGCGATCTGCGCCAAAGCCGGGTCAAAGTCCTTCGCGCAATCGTCCCGCACCGAATAGAGTTGGACCGAGATGCGAGGCTGGGCGGCCGCCTGGGCCCACAATGCGGGCTTCACGCCCAGAGCGGCGGCGGCAACAAGCGAGGTTTTGACAAAATTCCGACGAGAGACCGTGTAATTCATAGTGCCAGCACCTATAAGGGGCCTTGGGCATTTATGTCAAGTTCGGACCACGGCATGAAACCACCGGCAGGAACGCCGGGCCTGACCGGGCCTATTGGGCGCGGAACCAAGCCGGTTCTTTGTTGCTGGTGCCATTGCTGGTCAGCATCGAAAAACCCGTTTCGGCCGGGTCATTGAGGTCGAGCACCCCTTGGCGCTCAGCCGATACAGCGCACAGATTCCAGCCCGGGGCGTAAACGCCCATAATCTCGCAGGCGGCCTGAAACGTCCCGGTTTTGCTCGGGTCGCCCTCGCCATCGGGACCGCGGCTCACGCAAAGAAACCGGCAGTCGGGCGACCAATCCACGTGGTAGATCTTGCTTTTCTCGTCCCGGACGCGCAACCGCCGCGGGCCAACGGCGGGCTCCGCGGCATCGAGGCTGATCGGCGCGGCGGCAATTTCGTGGTCATCCGCGCCCCAGGCGATCTGCTTGCCGTCCGGGCTCAAACAGGGACGACAGCCAGGGATCTTGAGGTTGATGATCTTGTTCCCATTCGCCTGGATCAACAGAATGCCGTGATCCACTCCCATGCCGGCATGAACGGTGGAGACAATCCACTTTCCATCCGCCGAAAAACCCGGGTTGTAGAGGTGGTGGAGCTTGGCGCTGTTGGGGTGCGGCTCGATCTTGCCAGTGGCGAGTTCATAGAAGCTCATGCCCGTGGTGTAGTAGTCCATGACGTTGAATTTGGGGAATTCCTGGTGAAGGAACCCAATCTTCTTGCCGTCCGGGCTCCAAAACGGTTCGCGGGCGTGGTCGGTCAGCGTCTTGCGGTTCCCGCCGTCTATGTCCATCACGCAGAGACTGCGGACGGCGTCGCGACCTTCGCCTTTGTCCGACACAAAGGCAATCTTGCGGCCATCGGGGGAAATCTGCGGATAATGCTCATGCTCGCCGGAGGTGCGGGTCAGGTTGACGGGTTGGGAGCCGTCGGCGTTCATGGCGAAGATCTCCCAGTTATTATCGACATAACATTCGTAGGCGATCTTAAAGGAGGAAGCGGCCAGACGGTCGCGGAACGGGGTCTGGGCGGGCGCCGAGGCGCCGCGGACCAGGATCAGGGCTGTCACCAGCGCGCGAGTTGCATTGAGCATGTGCATGCGTCCACCCTAGCCTGCCGGCGGGCTTTTTCAACGAGATTCAGCGCGCGGATGCCAGATTGGAACTAAAGCAAACTCGCGACCCATCCGATAGTCATGGAGATGTTCAATAACCTGAAACTGGCCACGCGGATCGTAACCATCACGCTGGCGATCTTGTTTGCCGTTGTCGCCGTCAATTACGTCGTTTTCACCCGCGGCTACAACAGCCGGGCGCAGGACGCCCTGGTGGAGAAGGCCAAGGCCTTCACCGCCGTAGCGGACGAGGCCAAGAACCATGCCAGCCTCCTCCACCAAACCGGCGCCTTCAACGAGGAGGCGCTGGCAACCGAGTTGTCGCGCGACCTGGCGGCCGGCAAGCGGGTCGACGAAACCCGCTTCTTCAAGACCATCCCCGTCGTCGCAGGTTGGACTGCGGCGCAAGATGCCGCGCAACGAGAGCATATCGAATTCCGCATCAGCTCCTTCGACGCCCGCAACAAGGACCACGAGCCCAAGCCCGGCTCCTTTGAGGAAGGGCTGCTGCGCAAACTCAGCGCCCAGGTGGTTGCCGGCCAAGGCGACTTCATTCAGGCGGTGGACAAAACCGATAATAGCCTCCACTTTCTGCGCGCCATCCGGCTGACCGAGAATTGCCTGATGTGCCACGGCGCGCCGGGCAGCAAATGGGACAAGGCCGGCACAGGCAAGGATCCCACGGGCCACGCGATGGAAAGCTGGGTCGCCGGCCAAATGCATGGTAGTTATCATGTCGTCATGCCGCTGGCGCCCGTCCGGGCCCAAGTGGCTTCGTTCATCCTGAACGGATTGCTCTGGACCCTGCCGCTCGCCGGGGTGGCGATCGCCTTCTTTGTTTCGGTCATCTGGCGGAGCATCGGCCGGCCCGTCAAGTCCCTCACGGAACGGACCACCGCGATCGCGAACGGCGACCTGACGCAGGAGATGCCGGGCGAGCTGCGCGCCCGCGGCGATGAAATCGGAGCATTAGCCAAGGCGCTGGCCAATCTGCGCTCAAGCCTGATCCAGTCTCTCCAGGAGGTCGGCAACAGCACCGGCACCCTCACGGTAATGTCGGAAGGGTTGGTCACGGTTTCTCAACGCCTCACCGAGGAGGTCAAGGGCACCATGGAGCGGAGTAACGCCGTCGCCACCGCGGCGGAGGAAGCCAGCGCCAGCTCGGCCTCCGTGGCCACGGGCATGCAGCACGCCTCGGAGAATCTCAGCTCCGTCGCCGGGGCGACCGAAGAGATGAGCGCCACAGTCGCGGACATCGCCTCGAATTCGGCAAAAGCCCGGGCCGTGAGCGAGGAGGCGGGCGCGCAAGCCCGAGCCGTGGCGGCGCTGATGCACGAATTGGGCCAGGCGGCGCAGGAAATTGGCAAGGTCACCGAGACCATCACCGGCATTTCGGACCAGACCAAGCTCCTGGCGCTCAACGCGACCATCGAGGCGGCGCGCGCGGGCACCGCCGGCAAGGGTTTTGCCGTGGTCGCTCACGAAATCAAAGAACTCGCGCGGCAGACCGCCGCGGCCACGGAGGATATCAAGACGAAGATCCTCGGGGTGCAAACCTCGACGGGCGGCGCCATCACGGAAATCGAGAAGATCACCGCCGTGATCGCGGACGTCGTGGGCTTGGTCACGAGCATCGCGGCCGCCATCGAGGAGCAGGCCACCGTCACCAAAGACGTGGCCAGCAACGTAGGCCAGGCGTCCACGAGCGTGCGGGAGGCGAACGAACAGGTGGCGGAAACCGCGACGGTTTCCAAATCCATCGCCCGGGACGTCACGGAAATCAGCGCCCAGAGCCGGGCGATCGGCAACGACAGCCGGCATCTTCAGGAGAATGCCGACATGCTCAAGAGCCTGGCCGAGCGGTTCAAGCAACTGATTTCGCGTTTCGAGATGGGCAAGTCGATGGACTTCGTGGCCATCAAGAAGGGTCACCTGCAGTGGCGCAATCGGGTCGTGGACTTGTTCGAAGGCCGGCAGACCCTTGTTCCCAGCGATGTGGTCAACCACCATCAGTGCGCTCTGGGCAAGTGGTACGACAACGAAGGGAGGCAACACATGGGGCATCTGCACTCGTTCGGCAAACTGGAAGCGCCCCACGCCAAGTTCCACTCGCTCATTGGCGATGTCGTCACCTCGTGGAATGCGGGTCGACAGACCGAGGCCATGAGTCGTTTTCAGGAATTGATGCCGTTAACCAACCAGATCTTCGAAAACCTGGACGACCTTTCCCTCGAATCGGCCGCCGTCGCGCGAAACGGCAACAGCAATGGCAGCAGCAAGGGCAATGGGAACGGTAACGGTAACGGTAACGGCAAGACTGGCCACCATTGACGGGCCTTCAATCCGCAAACAAGAAGCGTAGATCGTCCAAGGTGAGGCTCTGGCTGAAGCGCTCCTCGCCAAAGACATCCTGGGCCAGGGCCTGTTTCTTCTTCTGCAACTGGCGGATCTTCTCCTCGATGCTGTCTTTGATCAGGAGCCGATAGGCAATGACCTTGTTGGTCTGCCCAATGCGGTGGGTGCGGTCGATGGCCTGGTTTTCAACGGCCGGGTTCCACCACGGATCAAACAAGACGACATAGCTGGCCGCGGTAAGATTGAGGCCGAAACCGCCCGCCTTGAGCGAGATGAGGAAGATCGCCGGTCCTTCAGCCGCTTGAAACTGCCGGACGAGATCCCCACGGTCTTCGGTATCGCCCGCCAAATAGAACAGCGGCCACTCGCGCTCCTCGAGGGCGGGGCGCAGCAGGTCCAGCATGGTGACGAACTGGGAGAAGACCAACACCTTGTGGCCTTCCTCCATAAGCGGTTCGAGCTGCTCGAGGAGGGCCTCGACCTTGGAACTTTCCGCTTTGGACTGGGGGTTGACCAGTTTGGGATGGCAACAGATCTGGCGCAGACGCAGGAGTGAGACCAGAAAGAAAAACTGTTGATCGACCAGTTCCTTCTGCGTTTGGATGGCCAGGAGGACCTGCTGGGCGCGCTTGAGCTCGGCGCGGTAGAGCGCTTTCTGCTCTCCTTCGATTTCGCAGAAGAGGTCCTCTTCGATGCGGTCGGGCAGGTCGGAGGCGACCTGGGTCTTGGTGCGCCGAATGAGAAAGGGCCGGACGCGCGCGGCCAGACGGCGGCGGGCCAGGGAGTCGCCCTTGGCATCGTAGAGACGGCCAAACTGGGCGCGGCTGCCTAGCACGCCGGGCATGGCGAAGGACATCAGGCTCCAGAGGTCGAGGAGGCGGTTTTCGATGGGCGTGCCGGAGAGCACCAGCCGTTGTTCGGAGCGCAAGACGCGAGCCACCTGGGCGGTAATGGAGCTGGGGTTCTTGATGTACTGACCTTCGTCGAGGATCACCGCCAGCCACCGCATCGCCCCGAGACTCTCGCCCAGCGAGCGGAGCTGGGCGTAGTTGATCACGTGCAGATCGGCCTCGGCCAGATGGTCGGAAAAAGTCTCCAGATCCTCGCCAGACCATACTTTGACGGCCAGTTCGGGGGTGAAGCGCGCGGCCTCGGCGTGCCAGTTGTCCATGACGCTCTTGGGGCAAACCACCAGTGAAGGCAGCGGCCGTTTGGCGACGGTTCGGCCGGCGGGCGTTTCCGGCTTCCCCTCCGCGGTTCCGCCGCCGCTTTGCCGCAACCAGAGCAGCCAGGCGAGCGTCTGGACCGTTTTACCCAGGCCCATGTCGTCGGCCAGTATCCCCCCGAAGTGGTTAACGGCCAGGTAAGCCAGGAAATGAAACCCCTCGAGCTGGTAGGGGCGGAGTTGGGCGGTGACGCCCGCGGGCAGCTCCGGCGCCACGCGCGCCCGGAGCTCTCCGGCCCGGCGCTGGATCTGCTCAACCTGCAAGGCGGGCAGGAATTTCTTGGCGGCCTCGTCGGCCAACTGGAGGGCGTGGAGCCGTTGCGGTTCGGCCGAGAGCTCGCGCGGGCTTAAGCCGAGCCGCGCCAGGCGCTCGTTCTCCTCCTCGCTGAGATCGAATTGGAGCCGGCGCCAGCCTTTGCCTTCGATGCGCACGAATCGCCCCTTGGCGTTGAGCAAGAGCCGGATCTCCTCCTTCGAAAGCGTCAGGTCCGAGACGCTGAGCACGACTCGCAGGTCGAACCAGTCGATCTCCGCCTCGGTGACTTCCAGTTGCACTCGACCGGCGACCGCGGCCTCCGCGAAAGACGCCAACTCCCCCTCGAGTTGGACGGTGATATACGGAGGCAGGCTCTTGAGCCAGCCTGCAAAATCCTCCGGAAACCGCCGGGTCACCCGCACCGAAAGCTGCCCCGGGTGCAGGTCGGTTTTCGGATTAAGCGGTTCGAGGAGGACCGGAACAAGATCCAGCGCCGAGCGGTCGTAAACAGTGATCGCGGAGGAGTGGGCCGGTTTTTGCAACGCGCCGTGCGGCGTGGAGTTACTCCAATGAAAGCCGTTGTAGGTCTCCTGAAAGCCGTCGGCGGCGCGGGCAACGACGCGCAAAACACACTCCTCATGGCGGCCGCCAATTTGACGCCGCAGGTCGCCGGAGATGGAGATCTGCAAGGGGAGCAGACGCACCCGTTCCTGGATCCGCGCGGGCAGGTCCACGCCCAGCGAGCGGAGCAACGTCACGCCCGGCTCCGATTCCAGCGCGGGAGCCGGGATGCGGGTCTCGCTGACCGGGTTTAGCACGCCTTCCATCGGCGGCGGCCCCTTGAACACCGCATCGGTGGTGAGGTAAAGCACGGGCTGACCCGGCAGGATGCAGCAGAAAACGGGAGGCGCCGTTCCATCGGCTTGCACCAGGCAAACGCGATAGTCGTCCTCCTCATTGGCGGCGGAAACCAGCGCCCAGCGCAACGGATCGGGGGGGCGGGACAGGGGCTTGCCCTCGCGGTTAACCAAACGACTCTCGAGTTGGGGAGAGCGAAACAACCGCGCCAGGGCCGAGCGCAATTGCGCGTAGCTGTAGTCCAAATGCATCGGCGGCGGCGCGTAGGCCTGGCCCCCTAGAAAATGCCAGATCATCTCCCCTTCCGGCGTGAATTGGGCCTCGCCCCGGCTGTGGCTTTGCCAGAGCCGCTGAACCTGGGAATGCTTTAGCGGCTCAAAGCCCGTCATGCCCGGACGCAACCACTGCAATTCCGCTGTCTTGGGGTCGAAAACCAAGCGCAGGTCGGTGAATTTTGCAATACTGGCCGCCGTTTCAGGATGCTGGGGAATAATGCTGCCCAAGGCTTGCTTCCATTTTTGTATCTCTCGAGTACGGCGCCAATGGGCGATCTTCTCGCGGATCGGACCGAGGTCGCTCACCGGCGTCATGAAGTCGGGGATAGCGACGCCGGCCTCATGGGCGGCGTTGGCGATATAAAGCCAGAAATCCATTTCATGGGCCGGCATCGCGGGCCAGATTTCGACGGCGCCCCAGGTGAAGTTGGTCCCGGGCAGCATCAGGCCCAGGTCGTTGAAGTCCCATCGCGTGATGTGGCCCGCCGCCTGGCACCGCTGGAAAACGTTGTGGACGCGGAGGAGGAATTTCTTTTCCTCTGCGGTCAACGTCCGCCCGAGGCTGGACATGACCCGGCGGGGCAGATCGGGAGCGGGCGGCGGAGCGGCCTGGACCAGTCGCGGGCCGGGTCCCGGCAAGCTCGAACTCAGGTTGCGCACGACCGCGGTCCGGTGTTCCGCCAGGAGAGCGCACATGGCGGAATACAAGTGTTCGCAATCCAACCGCTCGCCGCAGGTGCAGGTCCCCACCCAGCCCAGGTGGCGATCATAGCGCAAATGCACCTGCCGCGGCTCGCTACCGGATCCTACGACGATGGAATAATCCGCGCCCGGTTGCCGGGCGACGAGATCGGCCACATGCCCCCCGCGAAACCACGCCTCGCCCCGACGCCGAATTTCAGCCGAAAAGCGTTGGAGGAAGGCCTGGGCGTTGGCGGAATCCATCAACTGAAAGGCATCATCCACCCGCCGAATATATCGGGCCGCCGGGCGCATGCAAGTCTGGGCGAAGGAAGCGAGGCCCGCGCCTTCGGCCCCTTTTTAACAGCCAAACCGCCGCTAACCCTTTAGGATGGGGCATGAGCTTTACGATTACCGCGGTGACTCGTTCCGAGGTTCCCGCCCTGCTGGAATTGATCCGTGAATTGGCCCGGTTCGAACGACTCGAGCACATCGTCGAGGCCACGGTCGTCTCGCTGGAAGAATCCCTGTTCGGTCCGCAGGCCGTGGCCGGCGCGTTGCTGGCGCGGGAGGAGGATCGCCTGGCCGGCTACGCCATCTACTTCTTCACATTCTCCAGTTTCGTTGGCCGTCGCGGACTGTGGCTGGAAGATGTTTATGTGCGGCCGGCCCTTCGCAAACAAGGCCTGGGCCTCGCGCTCATCCAGGCCGTCGCCCGCATCGGCGCGGAACGCAACTGCGGGCGATTCGAATGGACCGCCTTGGACTGGAACCAAAACGCGCTAGAGCTCTACCGCCGCCTGGGGGCGCGGACGTTGGACGAGTGGGTTCTGTTGCGTCTGGATGCCGAAGGCCTGCGGCGGCTGGCCGCAGGGACTTCCTAACATCCTTCCACGGCCCCGACGCAGCGCTGGCAAAGCGTCGGGTGCTTCTCGATGCGTCCGACTTCGGGTTCCCAATGCCAGCACCGTTCGCATTTCTGGCCGGCAGCCTTGGCCACCGCGGCCGACAGCGGCGCTTCGCCGCCAGGCGCGACCTCGAGTTGAGAGACGTTGAGCAACTCGCGCAGGATTTCACGATGCGCGGCGGCCTGCTCCAACAACGGGCTCGATCCTCGCAGGGTCAGGCTGGCCTCGAGGGACTTGCCGATGGCTTTGGCTTGCCGGGCTTTTTCCAGCTCGGGCAGGACGCTTTCGCGCGTCTCCAGCAGGGCCTTCCAGGCCGCGCGCTCTGCTTCCGGCCGGTCGAAGGTCCGCGGCTGCCAGGTGGACCGGTGCACCGAACCCGCAGGCCGGCCAGGCACAAATTCCCAGGCCTCATCCGCGGTAAAGGCCAGGAGCGGGGCCAGCATCTGGCAGAGATGGGTCACCATCCGGTGCAGCGCTGTCTGGGTCGAGCGGCGCCGAGCTGAATTGGCGGCGTCCGTGTAAAGCCGATCTTTGACCACATCGTGATAGACGGCCGAAAGCTCGACGGCCACGAACTGGCTCACGCGCTGGTAAACCGCGTGAAATTCGAAGTGGTCGTAGGCGCGAGCGACGTCTTGCTCGAGGCGTCCGAATTCATCAAGAATCCAACGGTCAAGCCCCGTCAATTCGCCGTCGGGAACCGAGTGTTTGGCCGGGTCGAAATCGTAAAGGTTCGAGAGTTGGTAACGCAGGGCGTTGCGGATGATACGATAGGTTTCGCTGACCTTATCAATGCGCTTTTCGCTCACGACGATGTCGTTGCGATAGTCTTGGGAGGCGACCCAGAGCCGAACGACATCCGCGCCGTATTTCTTCACGTAGGCTTCGGAGGTCTGCGGCTTCTCGTAGCCGCCCTGGCCCTGTTTGCTCTTCGAGATCTTGTCGCGATCCTCATCCACCATGAAGCCGTGGGTCAGCACCGTGCGAAAAGGCGCGGCGCCATTACCCGCCAGAGAGAGGAGTAGAGAGGATTGGAACCAGCCGCGATGCTGATCGCTGCCCTCCAGGTACATATCGCATTGGTACAGCGGGCCGCCGCCGCGCAATTCGGGGCGAGCCGCGATCACGGCGCGCGAGGAGGAACCGGAATCGATCCACACGTCCAGCGTGTCGCTGGACTTGGCCGCCGCCTCCGGTCCCGCCCAATCGGCGGGTTTGAGGACGGCCCACAAATCGGGGGCGGATTTCTCGAACCAAATATTTGAGCCGTGTTTTTCGATGAGATCCGCCGCGTTGCGAACAATCCGGGCGTCCAGGATCGGAGCGCCTTGGGCGTCATAAAACGCGGGGAGGGGCACGCCCCAGGCGCGCTGGCGCGAGATGCACCAGTCCGGCCGGCTCTTGACGGCGGCCTCAATGCGACTCTTGCCCCAATCTGGCACCCAACTCACGCGGTTGATTTCATCCAGGGCGCGCTGGCGAAATGTCGCCGGCGGCGTTGCGCCCGTCGCGCCGGCATGATCGATCTCGATGAACCACTGGTCCATGGCGCGGAAGATGATCGGGGTCTTGCTCCGCCAGCAGTGCGGGTAGCTATGGGTATAAGGCTCCAGGTGGAGCAGGGCCTGGCGCCGGCGCAGTTCCTCCAGCACCACCTCGTTGGCCTCGCTTTTGCCCTGCTTCTCGAGGATCGCCTTGCCCAGCATGGCGGCGGGCATTTGTTGCTCGGCCGGCAGGTCGTTCGTATGGGTGAATCGCCCGTCATCATCGACCGGCGAGTAGATCGGCAAACCCTGCTGGGAGCCCAGGTGGTAGTCTTCCAGGCCGTGGCCCGGGGCGATATGCACGAACCCGGTGCCAGTCGAGTTATCCACGAAGGAGTCGCCGGCATGAAGCCGGCCGGTCCGCTGGCAGAACGGGTGCTGATACTCCATTTGGCCCAGGTGTCCGCCATCCAGGCTTCGAATGATCTGATATCCCTGCCACCCGCATTTATCGGCCACGGTCGACAGGAGCAGGGACGACACGATGAATTGTTCTTCGCCAACCTGGACCAGGGCGTAGCTAAAAGTTGAGTTGTAGGCCACCGCCAGGTTGGCGGGCAGCGTCCACGGGGTGGTGGTCCAGATCACGATCGAGACGCCGGGCCGGCCGATGACGGGGAACTTTACGTACACGCTCTGGCTCACGTGATCCTGGTACTCAACCTCGGCCTCCGCCAGCGCGGTGCGGCACGGGATGCTCCAATAGACCGGTTTCTTGCCGCGATAGACCATGCCCTGTTCGACGATCGCCGCAAAGAGGCGCAGTTCCTCCGCCTCGTATTCCTTGTTCAAGGTGAGGTAGGGGTTCTCCCAGTCCCCCAGCACGCCGAGGCGTTTGAACTGCGCGCGCTGGATATCGATGTACTTGCGCGCGTAAGCCTCGCAGGCGGTGCGGATGGTCGCGGCGTCGCTGGCCGTATCTCCGGCCTTGCGCATCTCCTGGGTCACCTTGAACTCGATGGGCAACCCATGGCAATCCCACCCGGGAATATACGGCGCGTTGAAACCCCGCACCGTTTTGTACTTGATGACCACGTCCTTGAGAATCTTGTTGAGCGCGGTGCCGATGTGGACTTCGCCATTGGCGAAGGGCGGGCCATCGTGCAGCACGAACTTCGGCGCCTCGGCGCGCTGAGCCTGAATGCCCGCATAGAGTCCCGTTTCGGCCCATTGTTTCAATCGCGCCGGTTCCCGTTGGACCAGGTCGGCTTTCATCGGGAACTCGGTGTGCGGCAGATTTAAAGTGTTCTTGTAGTCCATTTGCGTCTCAAGGCAGGGCAAGCTACCAGCGCGGCCGGGGAGTGTCAACGAAGCCGGAATCTTCTTGAACCATTTCGACCGCATGGGATGCTCGACGGCATGAAGAACAGACAGGCGTTGGTTTTGGTGGCCGGACTGGCGGGGTTTCTGGCGTTGGCGCCGACCGCGCGGCCGGCCGATGGCGCGCCCGCGGCCCAGGGAGTTTCCCTGAGCCCGGAAGATCGCGCTCAGTACACGGTTTTAACCCGAGGCGAGTTGGAGTTGAACACCCAGCTCAAACTGCTGACCGAGCTTGCGGACTTGCACGCGAAACGGTCCGAGGAAGCGGCCCGGACCGGCACTCCGGAAAAGACGAGATGGGAAGCCGAATTGGCGCAGGAACTGACCGCGCAGAAAGCGGCGGCGCTCGCGCAACTTAATGAAACCACGAAGCGCCGACTGGCCTTCGAGGCCGCCCACGCGTCCATTTCTCCGGCCAGCGCTGGCGATGGCGCGCTCGCGGAGGGCAAAGCCCTTAACGCGGACGAATTGATCTTTCTCACCCGGCTCGATGAACGGTTGGTCAAGGTGCGCCAGGGACTGGCGGCTTCGATGGATGCGGAGAAAGGCTTCTATGCGGAACTCCAGACCAACAACACTGCGGAAGCCGTGGGCAGGGTCTCGATGCGGCTGGAAGAAAACGGCAAGCAGGTCCGGCTCTGGGAGAGAGAAGCCAGCGAGCTGGAGCTGAAGAAGCTGGAATTCCGCGCGCTGCGCAAGCCGGCAACGCCTTAGGGAGGGCGCAAAAACCGCCGCCGAACTTCAGGCCGTGATTTTGTCCCTTTGAACGCGCCGCCGACGACGAGCGCGCGGCGCGCCCTCCCCTTGGCCGCCGCCAACAACGGCAGGCCGGCCGAAATTCGTTCCCGCCCGGCCGCTTAGCCCGGCGGCCAACCCAGCCGGCGACCCCCAAGGATATGGCAATGCAAGTGAGGCACGGCCTCGCCGGCATCGGGTCCGTTGTTGAACACCAGTCGGAAACCCGACTCGGCCAGGCCCAGCTTGCGCGCCACCTCGGCGGCTTTTAACAGGAGGTGGCCGAGCGCCTGCTGGTCCTCGGCCGTGGCTTCTGAAACGCGCGTGATGGGCTTCTTCGGGACGATCAGAACATGCTGCGGCGCTTGCGGCTTGATATCTCTGAAGGCCATTACCAAGTCATCTTCGTAAACTATGGTTGCCGGTATCTCCCGGGCGGCAATCTTCTCGAAAAGCGTTTTGCTCATGTCCCGAGAGCCTGCGGCGAGATGATCCAAACGTCAACTCCTCTCATGACGCGCTTACATCCGGAGCTGCCGCTTGAGGCGGTCGGCGTTCTTGATGGGGCTGACCATGGCCAGATTGAGCCGATCGGCGCGAAAGAAATCCCTCGCCACGGCGCGGATCTCGGCGGGTGTGACGGCTTGGAGCCGGCGTTTGATCGCGGAGGCCGAAAGGCAACGACCGTAGCCGAGGAGTTGTTCGCCCAGCCAATTCATCTGGGTCTCGGTGCTTTCCAAACCCAGGTCGAGTTGGCCGATGACATAGTCGCGGGCGCGGCGCAATTCGGCGACTCCGGGCGCGGTGGCGACGCACCGGCGCAATTCCTCCATTACCAGACCCAGCGCTTTGGGCAGGTTCTCCTCATCCAACCCTGCCGAGATGACCAGGTCCCCGGTGTCGTGAAACGAACTGGGGGTGCTGTAAATCGAGTAGGCCAGTCCGCGATCTTCCCGAATGACCTGGAAGAGGCGCGAACTCATGTTCTCCCCCAGGATGGTGGAGAGCAGGCGCAGGGCGTAACGCCGCTCGTCGTTTCGGGCGCAGGTGCGGATGCCCAGGGCAATTTGAGTTTGCTCGGACCGCTTGGTAAAGAGCCGGAGGCGCGGGGCCTGTTGTTCCTCGACGGCCGGGACGAACGAGGCGGGTGGTTCCAAGCGAAACCGGGCGGCGTAAGGAGCGACGGCCCGCAACACCTGCCGGTGGCGCACTTTCCCGGCGGCGATGATATGGGTGTTCGAGGCGGCATAGCGCGCGCGCAGATAACCGACCAGGTCTGGGCGGCTCATCGCGTCCAGCGTTTTATTGGTCCCGGTAATGGACCGCCCCAGGGGCTGGTCGGGCCAAAGGGTGGCGTTGAGCAATTCCTGAACCTGATGCTGGGGCTCGTCCAGGTACATCGCCATTTCCTCTTTGATGACGTCGCGCTCCTTGGCGATGTCGTCCGGGGCGAACCTCGAGTTCAGGAACATGTCCATGAGCACGTCGAGCAGTTCGTCAAACCGCTCGGAACTGGCGCGGGCGTGATAACAGGTCATCTCCTCGCTCGTAAACGCGTTGAGGTAGCCGCCGATGCCTTCCACCGCCTGCGAGATTTCCTTGGCCGATCGCCGCCGCGTGCCTTTGAAGAGCAGGTGTTCGATGAAATGACAAATGCCGCTCTGCTCCGCCCGTTCATAACGGGCGCCGATCCCCACCCAGACCCCAAGGCTGACGCTGCGCATGTGCGGCATCTCCGCTGTGGCGATCCGCAAGCCGTTCTTGAGCCGAGTGACCTGGTACACGGGAGTGGAGGCCATCGCCGCGCTCAGGCAAAGGCCTTGGGAATCATCTCCGGCGGGCCGACGCGCCGTTCATACTCGAGGATGATCTTTACGGCCTCTTGCGGGTCATCGACGATCTTCACCAGGTCGAGGTCGCCCTCGCTGATGTAATGGGTCTTGCTCTCCAAGTTGGATTTCATCCAGGCAAGCAGGCCTTGCCAATGTCTGCGTCCGAAGAGGATGAGCGGGTACTCGGGAATGCGCTGGGTCTGGACCAGCGTCATGACTTCGAAAAACTCATCCAATGTGCCAAAGCCTCCGGGCATGAAGACGAAAGCCAGGCTGTACTTGGCGAAACATACTTTGCGGGAGAAAAAGTAATGAAAATAGACCGGCATGTTGGCGTAGCGGTTGCCTTTCTGCTCCTGCGGGAGTTCGATATTCAGGCCCACCGATTTGCCCTTGGCCAGCGCGGCCCCTTTGTTGGCCGCCTCCATGATGCCCGGACCGCCCCCGGTGATGACCGCCAGGTTGTGTTTGGCCAGGCCCTTGGCCAATTCCACCGCCGCCTTGTAATACGGGTCGCTGGGTTTCATTCGCGCCGACCCAAAGACCGTCACCGCCGGCCCGAGTTGCGAAAGCGTTTCAAAGGAATCCACGAACTCCGCCATGATCCGGAAGATTCGCCACGGGTCTTCCTTGATGAAGGTCATGTTGGTATGGTTGTTCATCGCCCGAGCATAACGAGGCGCGAGAGAAACGCAAGCCAGCCTACGCCGGTTGGCTGGCCTTCGCGACGCCTTCGCGAATCAAGGTCTTGAATGCATCCACCCCCTCGCCGAAGGCGGCCGAGATGGAGTGAACCGGCGTCTTGGGCACCCGGCGCTTGAACTTCTTAAGGTTTTCAGCGGCCGCCGCCTCATCGATCTTGTTGCCCACGACCAGGCGGGGCCTTTGCAGCAGCGCGGGATCGTAGAGTTCCAATTCCTTGAGCAAGCTCTTGTAATCGTCCCAAGGCGCGCGCCCGTCCGTGGCCGCGAGGTCCAAAAGGATCACCAGCACCTTGCACCGTTCGATGTGCCGCAGAAACTTGTGCCCCAAACCCACATTTTGGTGCGCCCCTTCGATCAAGCCCGGCACGTCGCAGACCGTAAGCCGGTGGAAATCCGGATATTCAAGGATGCCGATCTGGGGATGCAGCGTGGTAAAGGGGTAAGGAGCGATCTTCGGACGGGCCCGGGAAATCGCGGTCAGCAAGGTCGATTTGCCCGCGTTCGGGTAGCCGACCAGCCCCACTTCGGCCATGATGCGAAGTTCGAAGCGAAACGCCCCCTCGTCGCCGGGTTCTCCCGGTTGCGCAAAGCGCGGAGTTTGGTGACGGGCGGTGGCAAAGTTGCGGTTGCCCAATCCGCCGCGCCCGCCTTTGCACAAAACGAAGCGCTGGCCGTTCTCGGTCAGGTCAGCCACCAACTCCCCCTTGCCGCCAGCCTCCCCGCCGGAGGAATCCTTGTCGGATTGCCGCGCCAAGTCCACCTCCATCGCCTGGGTGCCATCGGCCACGCGGAATAGCGGACGTCGACTGGCGATGGCGGGCAGCACCGGACGTTCCTCGGGAGCCCCCTCAACCGGAAGGGTCCCCTCAGGGTCCGGCCCCGTGCTCAACCGCCACACTAACGTGCCGCAAGGCACTTTAATGATCAGGTCGTCGCCGGCATGACCGTCCATTCCCTTGCCCAGCCCCAATTGGCCGTGGGCGGCCATCAGCCGCGGTTGGAAGTACTGGGCAATGAGGTTGTTCAGATCGTGGTCGGCTTCCAGGATCACATCCCCGCCGCGGCCGCCGTTGCCGCCGCTGGGACCGCCTTTGGGCCGGTATTTTTCGCGCTGAAAGGCTATGCAGCCCTTGCCGCCGTGGCCAGCGCGGGCGTAAATCTTGATCTCGTCAATGAACATCGCGTTTAAACCGTCCTGTGGGCGGGCGCCAACGAAAAAGGCGAGGCCCGTGGGCCTCGCCAGGGTAAAATGCCGCGCCCAGCTAGCTGGTGGCGGGAGCAGGTTCCGATTGCGCCACGATATTGATGCGGTGGCTGTCCTTGTCGAAAGCGACCTTGCCATCAACGAGGGCGAACAACGTCCAATCACGACCGGTGCCAACATTCAAGCCGGCGACGAACTTAGTGCCGCGCTGGCGAACGAGGATGCTGCCGGCGGTGACGGCTTCGCCGCCATACCGCTTGACACCCAGGCGTTTGCTGGCGCTGTCGCGGCCGTTACGTACACTTCCTTGACCTTTCTTGTGTGCCATAAAATTTGGATTCTAATGAGGCTGCCCCGCGGCCGCGCGGGCCAAGAGGGCCTGTCGCGAACAGGGGGCGGAGCCGGGTTATTGGGTCTTGATTTCCTTAATCTTTACCACCGTCAACTCCTGACGATGGCCGATCGTCTTGTGATAGCCTTTACGGCGATGCATCTTGAAGGTGACTTTTTTGTCGTCGCGGATGTGCTCCACGACGTCGGCCACAACGGTCGCGCTGGGCACCGTGGGCGAACCCACCTGCACCTGACCTTCGTTGTTGACGAGGAGCACCCGCTCGAAGGTCACCGGTTGACCGGCCTCGACCTCTAGACGTTCCACTTCCAACGTATCGCCCGCGCTGACACGATACTGTTTGCTGCCTGTTTCTAATACTGCGTACATAAAATGATCCCGCGAAAAGGGACGTAATAAAACCACACATTCCCCGGAGTGTCAATGCCTCATGTTAATTTTTCGACGCCCTTTTTGGCGCTCGGAGGAGGGATAACGGAGTTTTCCAGCCGACGCAAGCGCGGTCTGGCCGCGAAATTGAATGAAAGTCAATTTGACAGACCGTGAGTGGTGACCCGACAATGATTCCGGCGATGATAGCTCCTACGACCAAAGAGACGGGACCGCACCTGGAAAAATTCCGGCGGTTCGAGAAAGAGACGAAGCAGCCCGCGTGGCTTTTCCCATTGCGCCAGGCGGGAATGGCCCGTTTCGCCGAGTTGGGTTTTCCCACCCTCCAGGAGGAGGACTGGCGATTTACCAACGTGGCGCCGATCGCGAAGTTGCCTTTCCGACCGGTTTTTCAATCCGACGCCGACGGTCTTTCCGCCGAAACCGTGGGTGAGTTCACCTTCGGGAAGATCCCGGCGCTCCGTTTGGTGTTCGTCAACGGCCATTTCGCGCGGGCATTGTCGGCGCTTGATTCGGGAACTTCTGGCGCGACCATCGGCAGCCTCGCGGCGGCCCTGGCCAACGACGACGGGGTGATTCAGGAGCACCTGGGGAGCATGGCCGGCCAGGACAGCGCCTCCTTCGGCGCGCTAAACGCCGCCTTCTTCCAGGATGGGGCCTTTATCCATGTGCCTGCGGGCGCGGTGGTTGAGCAACCCATCCACCTGCTCTTCATTTCGACCGGGAAAGAAGCGGGCGCCACAACGCATCCGCGCAACCTCGTACTTATCGATGCGGGCGGGCGGGCAACGGTGCTGGAGAGCTATCTCAGTTTGGGACAAGCCCCCGGCTTTACCAACGCGGTAACGGAATTGTCGCTCGGCCCGGGCGCGGCGCTCGAACATTGCAAATTCCAGGATGAAAGCCCGAGCGCCTTCCATGTGGCGGCCGTCCATTCGCGGCTGGGACGCGGCTCCAGCCTCATCGCCCATTCCATCGCCACGGGCGCCCGACTCTCCCGCAACAATATTTGCACCTGGCTCGCCGGCGAGGGCGCTGAATGCGTCTTGAACGGGCTGTACGTAACGCGCGGAGATCAATTGGCGGACCATCACATGGTGGTCGAGCATGTTCAGCCGCGCTGCAACAGCCACGAATACTACAATGGCATCCTTGACGGCCGCTCCAAAGGCGTCTTCCATGGCCGTATTCACGTCCATCCCGACGCCCAGAAAACCGACGCCAAGCAGACCAACAAGAACCTTTTGCTTTCCGAAGACGCCACCATCGACACCAAGCCGCAGTTGGAGATCTACGCTGATGATGTCAAATGCACTCACGGAGCCACGGTGGGACAGTTGAACGAGGAGGCGATTTTTTACCTGCGCTCCCGCGGCATCGGCGCCGAGCGGGCCCGGCGCATGCTGATCCACGCCTTTGCCGGCGAGATCATCGAGCGGATTCGCTTCGCGCCCGTGCGCGACGAACTCAGCCGCCTCGTGTGGGCCCGCCTGGAGGCTAACCCCCGCGTTGCGGAACAGAGCTGAAGGAGATCGCATCGCCTTCCGACCGCTCCCTCGGGCCGGTGGTTGCAGCACCGATTATCATGTTCGACGAACTCAACGACCTCTATCAGCAAGTCATCCTGGACCACTGCAAACACCCGCGCAATTTCCGCGAACTGGGCAGCCCCACCTGCGCTGCCCAGGGCTATAATCCTCTCTGTGGGGACCAACTCAAACTCTACCTGGCGCTCGAAGGCGATGTGATTAAGGACATCAGCTTCGTGGGCTCGGGTTGCTGCATCTCCAAGGCCTCAGCCTCGTTGCTCACGGACGCCGCCAAAGGCAAGACCAAGGCCGAAGTTCAGAAGATGTTCGAGCAGGTTCATGCCATGGTCACTACCGGCCAGGTAACGGGCGATGTGGGCAAGCTCGCCGTTTTCGCCGGCGTCTATCGCTTTCCAGCCCGCGTTAAGTGCGCCATTCTCGCCTGGCACGCCGTCGTTTCCGCCCTCAAGGGCGATGCCCCGTCGGTCACCACCGAGAGCGATCAAACTTGAATGAGCGCGGGCGACAAACCGCCCGGGGCCGAGTATATTCCTCCAGTTTGGCACTATGAATAGCAACGAGACAGTTACTTTAAAGCGGGATGTCGAGGCGGCGATGATCCCCATCGGGTCCAAGGTCACGCTCCAAGCGGGCGAACAGGCCTACATTACTCAGTCCCTGGGCGGCGCCTATACCGTGGTCGTCAATGGCAACATGTTTCGCGTCGAGGGCAAGGATGCCGACGCCCTGGGAATAGACGCCGCCCCACCGCCCGTCCGATCGGGAGCGCCGGTGACGCAGGAGCAGCTCGACAAAGAAATTTGGAATCAGTTGCGCAATTGTTATGACCCGGAAATCCCGGTGAATATCGTCGACCTGGGCCTCATTTACGATTGCCACCTCACGCCCCTGGCTTCCAACAGCCATCGGGTGGACGTTAAAATGACCCTCACCGCGCCGGGTTGCGGCATGGGGCCCATGCTGGCCCAGGATGTTCAGAACCGCCTGCTCGGCCTGGAAGGCGTGGACGATGTCGCCGTCGAACTGGTTTGGGATCCGCCCTGGAACCAAGCGATGATGACGGACGCCGCCCGGCTCCAACTGGGACTGATGTGAGGGCTGCGGCTTGGTCAAACCCATGGAACTAGTTTCAAACCCGAACCCCATGAATTGGTCCTCTTTGCGCGCCGATTTTCCCATCCTCGACCAAACGGTCCACGGCCAGCCGTTGGTGTATCTGGATAACGCCGCCACCACGCAGAAACCGCGGGCGGTGCTCGAGGCCCTGCGCCACTATTACGAGCGCGATAACGCCAACGTCCACCGGGGCATCCACGAACTGAGCAACCGCGCCACCGCGGCCTTCGAGGCCGCCCGCGCCCGCGCCGCCGTCTTTCTCAACGCTCGCAGCCCGGAGGAAATCATCTTCACGCGCGGCACGACCGAAGGCATCAATCTGGTGGCCCAGTCCTGGGGCGCGCGCCATCTCAAGCCCGGGGACCGCATCCTGCTCACCGAGATGGAGCACCACAGCAACATTGTGCCGTGGCAATTGTTGGCCGAGCGCGCGGGCGCCCGCCTGAGTTTTGTCCCCGTCACCGGCGATATCGGCCTGCTCGACCTGTCCTGGCTGGATGAAGCGCTGACCCGCGAGGTCAAACTTTTCGCCATGACCCACATCTCCAACTCGCTGGGCACGATCAATCCCATCTCCGAGCTCTGCGCCCGCGCCCGCAAGCTGGGGGTCACGACCCTTGTCGATGCCGCCCAAAGCGCGGGCCACCGCCCGTTGGACGTGCAAGAGATCGGTTGTGATTTCCTTGCCCTCTCGGGCCACAAGATGTGCGGTCCTACTGGCATCGGAGTCCTTTACGGCCGCCAGGAAGCGCTGGAGGCGATGCCCCCGTGGCAGGGCGGCGGCGAGATGATCCTCAGCGTGGATTTCCAGAAGAGCACTTGGAAGCCGGCCCCGCACCGGTTCGAGGCCGGCACGCCCGACATCTCAGGGGCGGTGGGCCTCCACGCCGCGATGGATTACCTGGACCGCATCGGTCGCGAGCGCATCGCCGAGCACGACCAGGAACTCGGGGCCTACGCTTATGCGACACTCGCCCAGCTCAAGGGCATCCGCCTCTTCGGTCCGCACATCGGTCGCGCCGGCCTCGCCAGCTTCCTGCTCAGCGACGTCCACGCCCATGACCTCGTCACCCTCGCCGACCAGCGCGGGATTGCCCTGCGCGGCGGACATCATTGCAATCAACCGCTGATGCGCAAACTGGGCGTCGAATCCACCGCCCGCGCCAGTTTCTATTTCTACAATACCACGGACGAGATCGACCGCCTCGCCGAAGTGCTGGTTGAAGTCCAGAAGTTCTTCAGCGTGTAGGGCGCCGGTTCCCTGGCCATGGCATGAGCCTTGAGGATTGGCGGTTGGTGGGGTTTACCGCGCGGATGGCGGCGCTAAGCACGGCGCTGGTATTGCCCGTGGGACTGGGCTTGGCTTGGTGCCTCGCCCGGCGGCAATGGCGAGGGAAGACGCTCGTGGAGACCTTGGTGGCGCTGCCGCTGGTGCTGCCGCCGGTCGTGACGGGCCTGGCGCTGCTCACCGTGTTCGGACGGCACGGGCCGGTCGGCGGCTGGCTTTACCGGCATTTCGGATTCGAGGTGGTGTTTACCTGGAAAGCCGTGGTGATAGCCCTGGGCGTGATGTCGCTACCCCTGTTGCTGAGGACCGCCCGGGCCGCGTTCGAAGCGGTAGACCCGGCTTTCGAGCAGATGGCGCGCACCCTTGGTGCCGGCGAATGGCGCGTCCTCTTCAGCATCACCCTGCCGCTGGCGCGGCGTGGTGTCCTGGCCGGGACGCTCCTGGCGTTCGCCCGCGCGTTGGGCGAGTTCGGCGCGACCATTATGGTGGCCGGCAACATCCCCGGCCAAACTACCACCCTTTCGGTCGCTCTCTATTCCTACGTGCAACTCGGGCAGGATTCGCGCGCCTGGGCGCTCGCGGGCGTTTCCGTGGCCCTGGCCTTCCTGGCCGTCTGGGGCGGAGAGGTCTTGGTCCGCCAGCGCAAATCAGGCCCTTAGCGCCACCGTTTCAGGTCGCGCTGCCACGGGCTTTGCGCGCAACCGGCACAAAAGGATCCCCGAGCGCGGCTTCGCCGGCATGCTGGAGCCGAGAGTCCAGCGCCCCGATCCCAGCCCGCTCTGAGCGTTAAACGCCCACGGCATCGATCTCTTGATAGGCGCTGCGCAACCACATTTTCACGCGCTGGCGGTCCATTAAGCCCAGCTTGGCGCCCTCGTGATTCGCGACGGTTTGCGCCGCCCAGAAGCTGCTGCTGCTGGCATCAATCTTCTGCATGGCCCCCTCGTTCAACCGCTTGATGGAAACCAGGCGCGCCCCAAGCTCCAGCGCTCGCGCCTCTTCGCCCGATTGCTTCAGGAGACTGAAATCAGTTCCGCGAAGCTGGTTGAGCACCAGCACGTAATGGAGTTGATCGCCGAACTGATTCAGCAATTTGGCCAATAAATCCACCGAATCCTTCCCCGCGTCCATCACATGCCAATAATAAATGGCGAAGTCCGCCTCCTTGGCCAGATCGAGCACGCCGGACTCTTCCACCCACCGGACCAGCGGTTCGTGGGTCTGCGCCGCCAGATCGACGAGGATGCGGCGGTCGGGTTGGGCGACCGCGGCCTCCACAATCGAGTCGAGGGCCTCATAACGATCCACCAGTATCGGCGACGCAAAGCCCGTATAGAACCGCATGAGCGCCCCATGGGATCGATCCGTGTCAAATCCGAGGAACGCCAGTTGCTTGTCGATGAAGTATTGCGCGAGGATCCGCGCCACGAGGGACTTGCCCACGCCTCCTTTTTCGCCGCCCACTAGATGAATATTAGCCATATCGTGTGGAGCGGGAATGTGCGTGAAACCAAGCGTCAAAGCAAAAGAAAACTGGGCCGGCGACGCAGGGGCGAGGCCGCAACCCTCCAGGACTGGGCAGATTGCGGGAAGAGGGTTCCGCGCCGCCGGCCGCTTCCGCTATAATTCCCTCCTCCCATTGTAATTGCTTATCGCCCGCTTCAATGGGATAACACCTCAGCGCATGAACGCTGGCCGCTGGACGGAATCCGCCGGGCAGCATGCCTGGTTGCGCCACGCCCGCTGAATGTGTAATGTTTGAAAAACGAGAAGCGCCTTATGACGATTCTGCTCGGTATTGCGGTTGGATTGGCGGCTTGGTTCCTCATGCGCTACCTGGTGGCGGGCATCTACACCGTGAACCAGAGCGAGCGGGCGGTGAAGACCAGCTTCGGCCGCGCCGAGCGCGTGGGCGAGGCCACGACCCTTCAGGACCCCATGGCCCAGTTTTTGCGCCCGGAGGAGAAGGAGCGTTACTGTTTCCCCCAAGTGCGGGTCATTCCGCCCGGCGGCCCCTACTTCAAGTGGCCTTGGGAGAGGGTTTATAAAGTCTCCGTTGCCACCCAAACGATCAACATGGCCTGCGACCCGGAAACCCCTTCCGCCAACCAGTCCGGTACGATCCTCGACGCCGTCACCAAGGACCAGCTTAACACGGGTCTGACCGGCCAAATCCGTTACCGGGTATCCGAGAAAAACCTCTACGCCTACCTGTTCGGGGTGAAAAGGCCGATCGTTCACGTCATGGGCTATTTCACCAGCGTGCTGCGCGAGCGCATCGCGAATTTCGAGGCCCCACTGACCCCCGCCCTGCCGCACGCCGCCGGCGCGATCCCGACTCCGGAGATCGCCACCGCGGCGATCGGGGTATCGATTAACGATCTGCGCAAGAACCTGCGCGACATCAACGAGCGCATGGATGTGGAGTGCAAGTCCTCGGAGGCCCGCTACGGGATCGCGCTGGAGGCCTCCCTCATCACCGGCATCGATCCTCCCCGCGAGGTCGAGGCCGCCCTGGCGGCCATTAACACGGCCTATAACCAGGTCTCTTCCGATATCAGCCTCGCCCAGGCGGGCGCGGATCAGAAGATGGTGCAGTCCCGGACGGCGGTGGAGATCGAGACTTTGAAAGCGCAGGCGGAGGTCGAACCGCTCAAGGCGCAGGCGGCCCAGTTGCGGTTGCTCAAGGAAAGCGGCCCCGACGCTCTGCCGAGTTATGTGCGGAATGTGCGCTTGAAACTGTTCAGCGAGGCCCGCCGGGCCATCCTGGAGGTGCCCCGTGCTTAATTTTCTCATCGCCGCCGTGGCCGCGTTCATCGCCCCGTTCCTGTTGGGTCCCCTTCTCTCCGCGTTCTGCCGCGCCTTTGGCTTTTACACCGTCCTCGCGGAACAACAGTGCAAGGTTTACGTCCTGTTCGGGAAAGTCGTCGCGGTCCTCAACGAACCGGGCCTCCACCTGCTCTGGCTCAAGCTCGGCTGGAAGGCCCCGCTCATCAATTCCGTGGGCAAGTGCTACACGTTGGACATGCGGATGGACCAGGAGTACCTGCGCAGCCAGGCGGTTAATTCCGAGGAGGGCGCGCCCATGGGCATTGGCATCTGGTACGAGATGTTCATCAGCGACCCCGTGGCCTATTTGTTTAAAAACGCCGATCCCCGAGGATCGCTGGCCGCCAACGTCAGCAATTCCACCGTCCGCTGCCTGAGCAATCTTAAACTCGCCAACATGCTCGAGAATCGCCACGCGATGAGCCTCAGCGTGCGCACCGAGGTTTCTCCGCAGTCGCACGAATGGGGCTACCAGTTGGGCTCGGTGTATATTCGCAAGGTGCATTTCCGCGACAGCAACATGATCAAGCAAATTGAGGAAAAGGTGGTCAACCGCCTGCGCCAGGTCACCTCCGCCATTAAGCAGGACGGGGCCAACCAGGTGAGCATCATCACCAGTACGGCCGAGAAACAAGCCGCCATCGAGAACGCCAAGGCCTCGGCCCTGCGGCCGCGCATCGTGGGCGCCGCCCTCCAGGAAATCGCCCGCGACCCCGACGTCGCCCACGCCCTGTTCGATATCCTCGAAGCGCAAAAACTCATCGAAGGCGAAGCCGACATCACCCTCATGCCCGAAGGCAACGATCTTCTCAAACAATTGCAGGCCGCCGAGGTTGGCCCCGGGCTGAAAACCCCGGCAGCCTTGCCGCCGAGCCGAAGAACTTCTCCTTAACGGACGCGGAGCGAGGGAGACGGAGTCGAGGTTGCAAAGCGACGGTTCGTGGAAAGACCGTTTACTCGTTGGCTCTAAACAAAGCTCACCTCCGCCGGAACGACGCATCTCTTCTTCCGCCGTAAGGGCCGGAGGTTTGTGGGAAGGGGTTCCGTTTGCAGCGTATCTTTCCGTTTCCCAAGCAAATGCGGCGTTCCGCTCCGCGCGGTAGATCGCTGGCGAGTGTTTTCCGCTAAAGGAGATCGACGGTTCAGCCGACAGAGGATCCGTGAGTAGCGGACGGCCTTGCTCGGGAACCGAAGGGCCGAGGATCTCTCGACGGAGTTGGGCGTTGCCCTTCCTCCCGCGCGAGCCATTCTCGGACGGGAGCCATTCGCCATGATGCCCGCCGCTCAGATCTTCGTGGTCGAAGATGACGAAATCAGCCGCCTGCTGTTGCAATTCGCCCTCGAGAAACAAGGCTACACGGTCACGGTCGCGGTGGATGTCCCAGACGCGCAGGAACAACTCTCCCTCGCCCGCATCCGAGAGGTTGAGTGCATGGTCACGGACTACCAGATGCCCGGCGGCACGGGCCTGGGTCTGATGATTTGGCTCCAGGCGCAAGACCCCAGCCTGGCCACCATCATCATCACCGTGGAAGACGAAAAACAGATCGTCGCCGAATCTCTGCGCAGCGGCGCGATCGATTTTCTCGACAAACCGGTCGATATGGGGAGGCTCTTCGCCGCGGTAGCGCGCGGCGTCGAGCACACTCGACAGCAGCGGCGCCTCAAACAATCAGAAACCGCGGTCAAGGAACTGGGGCGGGCGCAGGAGCGGATGCTTGGCGTCGAAGCCGCGCACAGCCTGGCGCGGGTGGACGTTTTTTTCCACCCCAAACACGAGGCGGGCGGAGATTTCTTTAGCCGTTTCGACCCCGCGCCCAACCAGATCTTCTGTCTGCTCACGGATGTTTCGGGGCATGATCTGCAGGCCGCGTATATCTCGGCCTATTTTCAAGGGGTCGTTCGCGGCATGTTGGAGCGCGCGGCGCCTTTGGACGAAATATTCTCCACCTTCAATCGGCTCCTGCTGGAGGAATGGAATCGGACGGAGTCTTTCGGCGCCCAACCCGCCGGCATCGTCGCCTCCGTCGCCGCCTGCGCCCTGCTGATCGACCTGGCCGCCCAGACCGCCACCGCCGTGACCCACGGCGCGCCCGCGCCCGTTTATTGGCTGCCGAGCGGGGAGACGCGACTCGTCGGTAAGAACAACGGTTTTCCGTTGGGTTGGTTCCCGGACATTGAGGCGCAGCGCGTGGTCCAACCCTTCGCCATGGGCGGTTCCTTCTGCCTCTGGACCGACGGTCTGACCGACGAAGCGGAGAAACGGGGCGTCAGCGAGTTAAGCCTGGCTTGGGCGCTGCAGCGGGCCAAGAGCCTCGGCGAGACGCTGCCGGAAATCGACGCGGCGGCGGATGACATCTTGCTGGTGGACATCCGCGTCTCCCCGACGGACCCGGTCGCCGAGTCGTTCCGCCCATTGTTTTACGCGCAATACCACGGCGGACAGTCCGGCGAAATTGACGCCCTGCAAGCAGCTTGGCGGCGCAGCCTGATGCTGGCGTTGCCCGAGTTGCCGGAGGCCAAGCTTTTCGATGTCCTGCTGGCCTCGCGCGAGACGGTTCTCAACGCGCTGAACCACGGCTGCGGAGGCGATGCCACGCAAGTGGCGAGCTTTCAAGCCGCCTATTCCGTCTCGCCGCGCGCGCTCCGGATCCGGGTGTGCGATCCCGGTCCCGGCCACCATTTTGATCTCCCGCGGCACGAGCAACACGCCGCCCAGCAGTTGGCCGAAGCGCACCGCGGCTTAATTCTGGTCAAGCACCTGGCGACCCGCGTGGATCGCCAGCGCGAAGGCGCCACTATCATCCTGGACTTCCTCTGGTGACCGAAACTTACTTATGGACCTCAATGCGAACCGCAAAGAACAAACCCTGACGATCCGCGTCCCGGGTGATCTGCTCAGCACCAATGCCGAAGCCCTGCTGAAAGAAGCCGGCGGCCTGATCGACGCCGCCGACAGAACGCCTCAAGCGTGGAAGATCTTGAAGCTGGATCTTACCGCCGCCAAGATGGTCGATTCCGTCGGATTGAACCTGATCGTCACCTTGCTCAAACGGGTTCAGCAGCGCGGGGGGAGGATGCAAATCGCCTACTCCAGCCCCAACATCTTCCGTACCTTCACCTTCACCCGCCTGGACAAGCACGTGGAACTGGTCAAAGTGTCAACGAGCCAACAGCCTCCGCTCCCCGAAGCACCGAATGCGGCCCCCAGCCCACGCCGCGACCTGTCCGCATAACCCTTACAACCTACGGCGGTCGGTAAGAGAATTTACGCGCCTCAAGTCGGGGTTTTACATGGTAAAGACATTCTCACCCCTGCCGATAGATGGACAGTGAACCGCTGGACTTCCAACTGGAAAGGGAAAATACGCCTTGGGTGGCCGCCACTGGGTAAGAATAATCGAACCAGGTGTTCGGCCGAGTTCCGCACCCTCTTCGTCCAACTTCATGCGGCGGAAGTCCATCTCGAGCGGGCCTCGGTCGAACTGGAAAAGCAGTTCCTGGCCACTTCCACGGAATTGGAAACCTTAACCCGATTTGGGGATGAATTCGTCAAACAGGTCGAAACCTTGGTGAGCCTGGCCACAGGGAATGAATGCAGCAATTCGACCCTTTCCGACGCCATCCAACTGGTCGAGCAATCCACTGCGTTCCTGGTGGGTTGCCATCAAGAAACCGACCAGATGCTGGAGTTGCTGCGGAATTACAATGCCCAGATTGAACACCTGCTGAAAGTTGAAACCGAACTTCAAAGCACCATGCTGCCGCTCAAGTTCGTACAAACCTTGTTCAAGCAGGAGTCGGCGCCGCTGGGCCACGGCATCCAGGAAATGTTCGGCGCCCTGACCCACGAGATCGAGGAGCTTCACAACCAGGTCAGGGACATCTTCGGCACGAAATTCAAGCAGTTGGAGCAAACTCACGAGACCATCGGACAAGTCATCAACCAGATGGTCCGGCAAGCCCAGTCGCTCCGGCAGGCGACCGCGATTCACAAGGCGAAGATCGAAGCGTCCATCGAAACGCTGAAAAAGGAAATGACTTCCAACCAGCAGCGCGATGCGCGCCTGGGCCAGGTCAGCAAAGATCTCGCCGACGATGTGGGCCAGATCGTGATGGGCTTGCAGTTCCAGGACATTATCAACCAGAAGTTGCAGCACGTGCGGTCGGCCTTGCCCCAAATCGAAGCCAAATTCAACGAATTCGAGGCGGCTTCCGACCCAGCCGCCGCCAGCAAGCCCTTGCAGTTCCTGCATCAGTCCTGCCGCTTGGAGGCGGAGCAACTCCAAACCGCCCAAGCCGAACTGGCCAAGGTGGAAGCGTCCATTCAAAGCGGCATCCAAAAGGTGCTGGGGCGTTTGACGGAAACGGATTCGCAGTGTTTGTCCCTGGGAGAATTCAAGCTGCTGACGACTTCCTTCGACGGCATGGTGCAAGTACTGGTGGAAATGATCGGAGAAGTCCGCGAGCTGGTCGCCGCAACTGTGGCCAGCGCGGCGGAAGCTCACGAGATGCTCCGCCCCCTGGGCAGCCTGGCTTCCGACTTGACCGCGATTGTGCGCAGCATGTCCTCCCGGATTCACTTGATTGGCTTGAATGCCCAACTCCAGGCGGCGCGCGCGGCCCAGGACCGACGCGGCGCCGGCCTCGAGGTGCTCTCGGCGCGCACCAGCGAGATTTCAGAGGAGACCAACCGCATCAGCGAACAAGCCGCCACGCAATTGGACGCGGTGGCCGCCGGGCTGGCCGAGAGCGTCAAGACCCTGGGACAACTCCACGCCGACGCGCAGGCCCAACAAACCCTGATGAATGAGCAGGGCCGGACCCACGAGCAAGCGCTGCACGCCTTTCGCGACAACGCCCTGGAGACGCTCCGCGCGATGGGCGCTTCCATGGACGACATTCGAACGCAAACCCACCGCACCCTGGAGAGCGTCCGTTTTGCCGAGTTTCATCAAGTCACGCTCCCGGCCCTCCGGACGCCGCTGGCAGCCATCGCCGGAGTGGCCGAACAGTGGCTGGAAGCCCATGGCGCCGGCACCGTTCAGGCCAGTCTCATCGACGGCTTTAAGCGCGACTACACCATGGCCTCCGAGCACCGGGTTTACGAGGGTTTTGCGTCGGCCGACGGCTTGTCGGTTTCGACGGCGCCGACGGCGGAGTCAGACGCCAACCGTGAGATCGAATTGTTCGACGATCCGCCCGCCGGCGCCGAGCCCGCCCTGGCTTTGCCCGTGGGGCAAACCGCCGAGACCACGCCCACGGTCCCGGACGCGACGCCCGCCAGCGCCAGCGACCTGGGAGCTAATGCGGAGTTGTTCTGAAGGACGATTGCTATGGCCAAGACCATTCTCACCGTCGATGATGCGACGACCATTCGAAAGATGGTTTCCTTTACTTTGAAAGGCGTTGGCCACGAAGTGATCGAGGCGCCGGATGGCGCCATCGCTTTCAATCTCCTCCAATCCCGCACCGTGGATCTCGTGATCACGGATGTTCACATGCCGAATATGGACGGCATCGATTTGACCCGGCGCTTACGGGCGCTGCCGAGCTTCGGCAAGAAGCCCATTCTCCTCCTGACCACGGAATCCGACCCGGCCAAGAAAGCCGAAGGCCGCGCCGCCGGCGCCACCGGCTGGATCGTCAAACCGTTCAGCCAGGAACAACTCCTGGCCATTGTGGCCCGCTTACTACCCTCTTAACCGCTCCCCCCCAATCCCAACTTACTTATGGCGACAAACGACAACCTGCAGCAGCAACTCATCAAAGATCTTTTGGTCGAAAGCTTTGAGTCCCTCGACCGCTTTGACCGTGAAATGCTGGTCCTGGAGAAGGGCGAAGGCGATGCCGAGACCCTCAACGGCGTCTTCCGCATTATCCACACCATCAAGGGCAGCAGCGGCTGCATTGGGCTCAACAAAATAGAGTCCGTCGCGCACGTGGGCGAGAGCCTCTTGAGCCTGCTGCGCGATGGCAAGGTAGCCATCAATCCCGGACTCATTAGCGCGCTGCTCGAATACTCCGACGCGCTCAAAGCCATGCTGCGCTGCCTCGAACAAACCGGTCAACAGGGCGAGGTGGATTACGCGGCCTTGTTGGAGAAACTCAAGGGGTTCCAAGCCGGTCCCCCCGCCCCACCCAAGCCCGCGGCCAACTTCGGCTTGTTCGACGAGGGGCCGGAACCCCCCGCCGCAACGGCCGCTCCGACCAAGCCTGAACCGGCCGCCACCCCGGTCCCGTCCCCCGCGCCCCCCGAGACCAAGCCGGCCGAAGCTGAGGCGGCCGTGAAACATGGCCCCTCGGTCTCCGACTCCGCAGTGCGGGTTGACGTGACCCAGCTCGACAAATTGATGAACCTGGTGGGCGAGTTGGTCCTGGCGCGCAACCAGATCGTGCAATACACGGCGCAAACCCAGGAACCCACCCTCCTCAACGCGGCGCAACGCCTGAACATCATCACGACCGAACTGCAGGAAAGCGTGATGAAAACGCGCATGCAACCCATTGGCAATGTCTGGTCCCGGTTCCCGCGCATTGTTCACGACCTGGCGGCAGAGCTCGGCAAGAAGGTCCAACTCGTGATGGACGGCAAGGAAACCGAATTGGATCGGACCATCATTGAAGCGATCAAGGACCCGCTGACGCACATCGTGCGCAACTCGGTTGACCATGGGATCGAAACGCCGGCCGAGCGGCTCGCCGCCGGCAAACCGGAGCAGGGCATGATCATCCTGCGCGCCTTTCATGAGGGCGGCCAGGTCAACATCGAGATCATGGATGATGGCAAGGGCATCGACATCAATAAGGTCAAGGAAAAGGCGGTGCAGCGGGGCTTGGTCACCGCCGACCTGGCAGGACGCATGACCAACCATGAGGCGTTCGCGCTGGTCTTCCTGCCCGGATTTTCCACCGCGGAAAAGGTCACCAACGTCTCCGGTCGCGGCGTGGGCATGGACGTCGTTAAGACCAACATCGAAAAGATTGGCGGTTCGGTGGATGTGATCAGCGACCATGGCCAGGGCACCTCCCTTCGGATCAAGATTCCGCTCACCCTCGCCATCATTCCGGCGTTGGTCGTAACCAGCGGCGGGGAGCACTTCGCCATCCCCCAAGTCAGTCTCCTGGAGTTGGTTCGCCTGGAAGGCGAGCAAACGCGCAAAGGCATCGAAATACTCTATGGCGCGCCGGTCTATCGCTTGCGCGGCCAACTCTTGCCGCTGGCCTACCTCAATCGGGAATTGAGACTGGAGTCGCGCCCCGCGGAAGCGGACGCCGCTGGGCAGGATGACGCCATCATCAATATCGTGGTGCTGCACGCCGACGGCCGCCAATTCGGCCTGGTGGTGGACGAGATTAACGACACCGAAGAAATCGTCGTCAAACCATTGGGCAAACAACTCAAAGGCCTGACCTGCTTCGCCGGCGCGACGATCATGGGCGACGGTAAAGTCGCGCTGATCCTGGACGTCCTGGGCGTGGCGCAGCGCGCCAACGTCGTTTCCGAGGTGCGGGATCGCTCCCTGCTGGACAAGACCAAAACCGGCGACAAAGCCGATGACCGGCAAACCCTCCTGTTGTTCAACGCGGGTCAGGACGTCCGTCTGGCCATCCCGCTCTCGATGGTGGCGCGCCTGGAGGAATTCCCCCGCTCGCAAATCGAACTCTCCGGGCACCAGGAGGTCGTGCAGTACCGCGGCCAAATCCTCCCGCTCATCGATCTGGCCCGATACCTGGCCAAGACCGACGGCGCGGCGCCGACTTCCGACCCCATGCAAGTGGTGGTTTATTCCGAGCAGGGCCGCAGCGTGGGTTTGGTGGTCGGCAAGATCAATGACATCGTGCGCCAGAGCCTCACGGTCAAGCGCAGCGCGAGCCGCGATGGCATCCTGGGTTCCGCCGTCATCCAGGATCGCGTCACCGATTTGCTCGATGTCGCCGGCATCATCCGCGCCGCCGATCCGACGTTCTACGCGGAAACCACAACCCTCCAATAACTACGCCCATGGCAAACACCAAACAATTCTGCACATTTTTCCTCAACGGTCTCTTCTTCGGCGTCGAGGTCTGGAAGGTCCAGGAAGTCATCCGCTACCAGGAGATGACCCGCGTGCCGCTCGCGCCCGGAACCATCCGCGGCCTGATCAACTTGCGGGGCCAGATCGTAACCGCCATCGACCTTCGGCACCGGCTGGAACTCCCGCCCCGCGAGGCGGACCAACTCCCGATGAACGTGGTCGTCCGCAGCGATGACGGCGCGGTCAGCCTGCTGGTCGATGAGATCGGCGACGTGGTGGAGATCCAGGAGGACACCTACGAACGCCCGCCCGAAACGCTCAAAGGCGTCGCCCGGACTTTGATTCAAGGAGTGTATAAACTCAAGGATCGGCTGCTGCTGATCCTGGATACCGAGAAAACTGTCAGCCTCACCGTCACCAACATCGGGCTCCGCCGAGCGGAAGCCGAGGCGCTCCCGGCAGGGACCCTGTCCCGGGTTGAGGCGTAACCATCGAAATCACAACAACACTAAGTATCACCACCAAATGCAAAATATGAAACTCACTACTCCGAAACTCGACCATCCCAGGCACCCCAGCGCCGCGCGCGCCAATGGCAAGAATGGCCACGCTACCACCACGACCTCCGCCAAAGACGCGGAACTCATGGAACTCCGCGGCCAGGTGGCCGCCATCAATAAGGCCCAAGCCGTCATCGAGTTTGATCTCGCCGGCATCGTCCTCGCCGCCAACGACAACTTCTTGTCCGCGCTCGGCTACACGCTCGATGAGATCAAAGGCCGCCACCACAGCATGTTCGTCGATCCCGCTTTCCGCGAGAGCGCCGAATACAAGCAGTTCTGGCGCAATCTCAATGAGGGGAAATTCCAAGCCGCTGAATACAAGCGGATTGGCAAGGGCGGCAAGGAAATCTGGATCCAGGCCAGCTACAATCCTATCTTTGATGCCAATGGCAAACCCTATAAGGTGGTAAAGTTCGCTACCGATATCACCGGCGCCAAGCTCAAAAATGCCGATTACCAGGGCCAGATCGCCGCTATCGGCAAGACGCAAGCCGCCATTGAATTCAACCTGGACGGCTCCATCATCGACGCCAACGAGAATTTCCTCAAAACGCTGGGTTACACCGTGGAGGAGATCAAGGGCCGGCACCACAGCATGTTTGTCGAGCCCGCGTATCGCGAAAGCATCGAGTACAAGCAGTTCTGGCGCGATCTCAACGAGGGCAAGTACCAGACCGGGGAATACAAGCGCATCGGCAAAGGCGGCAAAGTGGTCTGGATTTCAGGCAGCTATAACCCCATCTTCGACCTCAACGGGAAACCGTTTAAAGTCGTCAAGTTCGCCACCAACATTACCGGCCGCAAACGCAGCGAGGACGCCATCGGCATGGTCCAGGCGATCATCGAGTTCACGCTGGATGGCACCGTCATAACCGCGAATGACAATTTCCTCAAAACCATGGGCTACACCCTGGACGAGGTCAAAGGACGCCATCACAACCTGTTCGTCGAGGCCGCTTATCGCGAGAGCGCCGATTACCGCCAGTTCTGGCGGGATCTCAACGAGGGCAAGTTCCAAGCCGGGGATTTCTTGCGGATTTGCAAAGGGGGCCGGGAGGTGTGGCTGCAGGCCATTTACAATCCCATCTTCGATGCCGATGGCAAACCCTTCAAAGTCGTCAAGAACGCCATGGACATCACGGGCCGGAAAAAGGCGGAAGCGGCGCTCAAAGTGACCATCAACACGGTCAATACGAACGCCCAGGCTTTGGCCTCCTCGTCGGAGGAACTCACGGCGGTCAGCCAGCAAATGAGTTCCAACTCCGAGGAGACCGCCACACAGTCCAACGTCGTGGCGGCCGCTTCCGAGCAGGTCAGCAAGAACGTCGCGACCGTGGCGACCAGCGCCGAGGAAATGAGCGCCAGCGCGAAGGAGATCGCCAAGAATGCCACCGAAGCCGCTAAAGTCGCCACCCTGGCCGTCAAGGTCGCCAGTGATACCAACAAGACGGTCGCCAAGTTGGGCGAGAGCAGCATCGAGATCGGGAAGGTCATTAAAGTCATAACCAGCATCGCGCAGCAAACCAATTTGCTGGCCTTGAACGCCACCATTGAGGCCGCGCGCGCGGGCGAAGCGGGCAAGGGCTTCGCGGTCGTCGCCAACGAGGTCAAGGAACTGGCCAAGCAGACCGCCACCGCCACCGAGGACATCAGCGGCAAGATTGAGGCGATCCAAAATGACACGAAGGCCGCGGTTGCCGCCATCGACCAGATTGGCAAGATCATCAACCAGATCAACGACATCCAGAACACCATCGCCACCGCGGTGGAAGAACAGACGGCGACCACCAATGAGATCGCCCGCAACGCCGCCGAAGCGGCCAAAGGCAGCACGGAAATCTCCAAGAACATCACCAATGTTTCCGAAGCCGCCAAGAACACCACGCAGGGAGCGAACAACACCCTGACGGCGGCCACTGAACTGGCCAAACTCGCCGCCGATCTCAAGCGCGTAGTCCAGCAACAAAACGTCTAGGGACTGTCGGGTTTAACCAGGGGGAGGCTGCGCGTTCCCTGCGCGCGCCTCCCCCTTTCGGCCTCCGGCCCGTTTATTATGAAAATGTTGGTCATAGATGATTCGAAGCCTATGCGCACCTTCTTGTCGTTCTTGGGGCAGCAAATGGCCTTCGCCACGCAGGAAGCGACCGATGGCCGCGAAGCCCTCGATACCCTAATCAAGAACGATCCTCGCGAACCCTTTGAGGTCGCCCTGGTCGATTGGGACATGCCTCGCATGAACGGCATTGAATTCGTGCGCGCCGTCCGTCGCAATCGAGATTTTGCCAAGCTCAAGCTCATGATGGTCACCACCCAGAACGCTCAGGATTCTGTCGCTCAGGCGCTGCAAGCGGGCGCCGATGATTTCTTGATGAAGCCGATCACCAAAGAAATGCTGACCGCAAAGCTGCAGATTCTCGGGTTGGTGGATTGACCCCGGCGTAACGCTCATCGCTATGGCTCAAATTCGCATCCTGGTGGTCGATGACGCGGTCGTCATGCGTAAGCTGATCACCGAGACATTGCGCTCAGACCCGAATCTGGAGGTGGTGGGCGCCGCTGCCAACGGAAGAATTGCCCTGCAGAAGATCCCCCAGGTCAATCCGGACCTGCTGACCCTTGATCTCGAAATGCCGGAGATGGACGGACTGGAAACGTTGCGCGAGGTGCGAAAACTCTATCCGAAGTTGCCGGTCATCATCTTCAGTACGCTCTCTCAAAAGGGCGCGACCGCCACCCTCGATGCCCTCGCCCTGGGCGCCAACGACTACGTCACCAAGCCGGCCAACGTCGGCAGCGTCACCGAGAGCATCCAGCGTTTGCAGGAGGAATTGGTTCCCAAAATCAAAGTCCATTGCCGCCATCTGCGCGCGTCGGAGCCAGCTCCCGAACCCTTGCCGGCCCGAACGCGAGTGCCGGCGGTCGTTTATCTGCCGACGCCGCGAACGACGCCGATCGAGGCGGTATGCATCGGCACGTCGACCGGCGGTCCGAATGCGCTAGCGGCGGTCTTCTCCACGCTCCCGGCGGGTTTCCCGGTCCCCATCGTCATCGTGCAGCACATGCCGCCCATGTTCACGGCTATGCTCGCCGAGAGGTTATCCGCCCATTCGCCGGTTCCCTGCCAGGAGGGGATCGAGGGCCAGACCCTCGAACCCGGCCGCGCCTATATCGCGCCGGGCGGGCGGCACATGGAAATCCAACGCGCCAACGGCCGCGTTAGGTTGCATTTGCACGACGGACCGCCGGAGAATTCGTGCCGGCCCGCCGTCGATGTGCTCTTCCGCAGCGTCGCCGCCGCCTACGGAGCCTCCGTGTTAAGCGTGGTGATGACCGGCATGGGCCAGGATGGTTTGCATGGATGCCGCGTCATCAGCGAGCGGCGCGGCCAGGTCATCGTCCAAGATGAAGCCACCAGCGTGGTGTGGGGCATGCCCGGCTACATCGCGCAAGCCGGGCTGGCCGACAAGGTCCTGCCCCTGGATCAAATCGCAGGCGAGATCGTCTTGCGCGCGCGCGAAAATCGGCGACTGCCTTTCCTTACCCGCGTCAATTCGGATAACCCTCTTAAATAACCCAATGCCTTTCGCGGCTATATCCAAAACGGACTTCGATTACGTCAGTCAACTGGCGCGCGCCCAGGCCGCCCTCGTGATCGAGCCGGGCAAGGAGTACCTGGTGGAGACCCGCCTGGGCGCCCTGGCGCAACGCGAAGGGTACCCCTCCCTGGCGGCTTATATTGGACGACTGCGGGCGCAACCCAGCGTCAACGGCCTTCACCATAAGGCCATCGACGCGCTGACCACCAACGAAACGCTGTTCTTTCGCGATCATCATCCCTTCGAGGCGCTCCGCCGGTTTATCTTGCCGGCCCTGATAGAACAACGCGCGGCCTCTCGCCAACTCAGCTTCTGGTCGGCGGCCTGTTCCAGCGGCCAGGAGCCCTATACCCTGGCCATGCTCATCCGCGAGCATTTCCCCCAGTTGGCCGATTGGTCGCTCACCATACTGGCCACCGACTTATCCCCCACCATCCTAAAGCTCGCCGAGGAAGGGGAGTATTCCCAATTCGAGGTCAACCGCGGCTTGCCGGCCAGTTACCTCGTCAAGTACTTCAGCCACCTCGGAGAGCGGTGGTGCATTAAAGACGAGATCAGAAACATGGTCGACTTCAAGCTCATGAACCTGGCCCAACCCTGGCCCATTATGCCTTCCTTTGATTTGGTTTTCCTGCGCAACGTGATGATCTATTTCGATGTAGAAGCAAAAAAGACTATCCTCAAAAAGGTCCGAGACTGTCTCCAGCCCGACGGCTCCCTCTTCCTGGGGACGGCTGAAACCACCACCAACCTCGATCCTGAGTTTCAACCGGTATCCTTTGAAAAAGCGGTGGTTTACCGCCTGCAGTCCTCGCCGGCGCTCGCCGGGGCTTGACTCGGCTTCCGCGCTGTGAAACCCAGTGTATAAGACGCAGAGCGATTGCTGGCCCGCTGCCCGGAGTGCCGACCCGCTCCGAGCGGCACGGCCGATTCTGCGGCCGGCCATTGGGAATTGTCGAGAGGCGTAGTCCACAGGCCGGTTACTTCACCCCGCGCGCCCCGATGCCGAGGACCCCGGGGAATCCCGGGGACTGTGTTCGTGATCTTCCCCGGGTTGAGGAAACGACCTCGCGCGCGCTAATGTTAATCGCGGTTGGACTTCATAACTAGGGCGCGACCTTCGCTGGTCGCGCCCGCTTTTTTTCGCTCACAACAGCTCGCGGGCCGTCTCCCGAATGAGGTCCCAGGCGCGCTGGACATGCTCGGCCTCGGTATGGGTTTGTCCGATGCAGAAGCGGAGGGTGTAGCGGCCCTTGAGCACCGTGTGGGTCAGGTAGAGCTTGCCGGTCTGGTTCAGGCGCTCCAGCAGGCGCCGGCTCGAGTCATCCCCGCCCCGGTGGGCGAAGCAGACCAGGTTCAAAGGCGCCGGCGCCAGGAGTTCAAAATCGGCGGAAGTCTCCACCCAGCGCGCAAACTCCCGCGCCAACTCGACATGGCGTCGGATGTGGTGCCGCAACCCCTCGGCGCCGTAATGGCGGATCACGAACCAGAGCTTGAGCGCGCGGAAGCGTCGCCCCAGCGGCACCTGCCAGTCGCGGTAGTCAATGACGGCGCCCGACTCGGTGGCCTGGTTGCGCAAATATTCCGGCAGAATACTTAGCGCCTGGATGAGCGCCGCCTTGTCGGCCACGAAAAAGCAATCGCAGTCGAAGTTGGTAAACATCCACTTGTGGGGATTGAACGCGTAGGAATCGGCCAACTCCATGCCGTCGAGTAAGTAGCGGAATTCGGGACAGACAGCGGCGGTGCCGGACATGGCGCCATCGACATGCAACCACAGCCCCTCTTCGCGGCAAAGCGTTCCGATCAGGCGCAAGGGATCAAAGCCGTTGGACGAGGTGGTTCCCACGGTGGCCGAAACGAAGCAAGGCTGGAGGCCCGCCTGGCGGTCCAGGGCGATTTGACGCTGGAGACAATCCACGCGCAGGGCGAAGGCGTCATCCACCTCGATGAGCCGAAGGCGCTCGCGTCCCAACCCGGCGATCTTGACGGCCTTTTCGACCATGGAGTGGGCGTGCGCCGAGGTGTAAGCTGTCAGCCGCCCGTCGCATCCCGAGGCGTTGGTCTTGAACTGCGTCGCCCGTTCCCGGGCCGCCAGCAGCGCGCACAGGACCGCGCTCGAACCGCTGTCCTGGATCACCCCGCCTCCGAGCCCGCCGGACTTGAAGCGCGCCGGCAGCCCCGTCAGGTCCGCCATCCAATCCAGGACCAAAGTCTCGAGTTCCGTACAAGCCGGGCTGGTGACCCACGACATCCCTTGGACGCCCAGACCCGCCGCCAACAACTCGCCGAGGATCGACGGGCCGGAAGTATTGGCGGGGAAAAAGGCGAAGAAGTTCGGGGATTGCCAATGCGTTAGCCCCGGCAGAATCAATCGATCCACATCGGCCAGGATGGCGTCGAAGGCCTCGCCCCGCTCCGGAGGCGCGGCGGGCAGGCTGGCGCGAATTTGGCCGGGCAGGGCCGGCGACAAGACCGGCAGCGATTCCACGCGCTCCTGGTATTGGGCGATCCAATCCACCACCGCGCGTCCCCACCGCCGGAATTCTTCCGGCGTCATGTGGTAACTTTTCGAACTCACTCCGCCATGGCGATTTCAGTGGCCGGCTCGGGCTTCCGCTGCGCCGGGGGGTGGAAAAAGAGGGCCAAGGCGATCGCGGCCACGGCCGAGGCGGCCAGCGGCACCATGAACAGGCTGTGAAAGTTGATGACCCGGTCCTGCGTGAACACGCTCTGCATGAGGAAGGGGCAAATCCAATTCGCCAACAGCGCGCCGACGCCCAGGAAAATCGCGTTGAACAGGCCCTGGGCGCTGGAACGGACGTCTTTGGGAAAATACTCGTCCACGAAGATATAGACCGTGGCGAAGAAGAAGGCGTAGCAGATGCCGTGGAGCAACTGGATAACGGTGACCGCGGCGGGACTCGGGCAGAAGGCATAGACGGCAAAGCGCGCCGTGTGGCCCAGGATGCCGATCACCATCGTCGTCCGCCAGCCGAGACGCTTCAAAGTGGCGCCCAGGATGAACATGGTTAACATCTCCGCAAGTTGGCCGACGCTCATCACGGGCATGATCCAGTTGCCCGCGATCCCCACGCCGCCAGCGGCGACGCTGGTGGTGAGAAAACTCCCGGTCCAGTTGAAATAGCAATAGAGAACGAACGCGTCGATCAGGGTAACAAGCCACAGGACCAGCACGAAGGGGTGTTTGAGCAATTTGGCCGCCTCCAGCCAAGCGAAGCGGTCGGAGCCCTTTTCCACTTTCTTGGGCGGCGTGTGGGGCAGGAGCAGGCTGAAGCCCGCCAGGACCAAGGAAGCGATCCCGGCCACGATGTACGTCCAGCGGGTGGCTTCCAGCAGGGGTTGGCCGGTCAAGCCGGACCCGAGCACCGTCCACAGCCAATCCACCGAACCCGCGGGATGGCCTTGGTGGCTCGCGCCCCAACCCGCGAGGGTCTTGTGAACCAGGTCCCAGTCCACGAGGATGAAAGTGAATGGCCAGGCCGCCAGTATCCAGCCGATCGTCCCCCCCACTCGGACCAGCCCGAACTCTTTCTGCGGGTCCTTCATATTGGCAAAGGCGACCGAGTTGGCGATCGAAATTGTCGGCACGTAAAGCACGCAATGGAGCAGCATGAGGCCAAAGAAGGGCCAGAACTCCCGCGTGAACGCCAGGAGCAGGATGGCCACGCCGCCCACCAGGTGGCTGAAGCCCAGGAATCGCTCGGCGGCAAAATGCCGATCGGCGTACTGATTGCTGAAAAACATGCCGATAACGGCGGCAATGGGAAACGCGCTGAGAATCCACGACTGCTCGGTCGTGGAGAAATGCAGGCTCGGCAGATAGCCGTAGATGAGCGGGAGCCAGCAGCCCCAAATGAAAAACTCCAGGACCATCATGAGGAAGAGTTTGAGGCGGATAGCGCTATTCATACGTCAAGTCAATTCTGCGGAAGCATAGAAGAGACCCAGACCTCTGGCAAGCAATCAACGCGACAGCAATCAACGCGCCCCTTCCCAAATCAATGCTCGCCCGCGATTTATCAATTATGCGCCGCGGGGCGGACCTCGTATAATCTCGGCATGAAGAACGCATCGGCCATTCAACCCTGATAAAAACGGAGGCGCCATGGAAACCAAACAAGAGCTAGTCGGCGCGCTGGCCCATTGGCTGGCGGCGGGAAAACTTGAGGCTCGTCCCGTGCTTCCGGCGCTGGAGAAGCTGGCCGGCGAGGGCGCGGAAACCCCATCGCTCATCGCCGCGCTCGAGACGCTCAGCGCGGAGTCCGACGACGCGCTGGCCGCGCTGGCCGCCCACCTGCGCGAGACCCTGCGCAAGGAGGCCCTCCAGGCCCACCTCAACCGCAATCAATCCCCTCCCATCGACTCGCCCGCGATTCTGGCGGGACTTCCGCTGGACGTGGTTGAACGCTGGCGTTTGGACAGCGATCCGACCCGCGCGGTCGAGTCCGCCATTCAACTGGCCGGAGATCTTAGTTTCGCGGCGGCCAACCAGGAGAAGGCGCCCAGGCTCTTTCGCGAGATCAATGCTCGAACGGCCAAGCTCCTCCAGCGCGCGCGCGCGCAACTGCTTGGGCCCTTGGAACGGCTTCCCTTCTCCTGCTTGAAGGAGCTCCGGAGCGCCTTGATGGGTGAAACGCCAGACAGGGTCAGGGATGGCGGCGGGGAGGGCTCATCCCCAGGTAATCCGGGCCCGCGTGAGCATCGCGGGGGCGAGTCGTCGCCGCCCCCGTCCGCCGCCGGTCCCGCCTTAACTCCGATTGAGAGGGCGGGGCGGGATGCCGCCCTGGCCGAACTCGATCGCTGCTGGATGGCCGCGCGGCGGGCCTGGTTGGACAAGACTGGGCGGTGCTTGCGCGAACCGACCACCGCGGCGACCGACCCGGCAGCGCTTGACGAGGAGGCGCTTCTTGCCACTCTCCGCTCGCGGTTCGCGGCGGCGTCGAACCGCGACGAGCAAGCGCGTTTGATCGATTGCGCCTGTGGTTGGCTGACGCCGGCCGTGGCGCCGGCGCTCCGCGAGATGCGCGCCCAGGCCTGGGCGCAAGACCGGGTGATGCTCAACCTCACGCTGCGCTTCGGCGAACCGGTGCTCCATACCGGGGACGACTGGCAGCGTTGGCTTTCTCAACAGGCAACCCTCTGGCATGCCGAACAGCAGACTCTGCTCCGACTCGCCGCCCGGCGCCCGGAGGGATTCCTGCTGGTCCTCTATTCCCAATCGCCGGACCCCGACCCGTCGGCGCTCGATGCCCTGACCCTTCGGGTGTCGCGGCGCGGACCGGCGGTTGAGACCGCCGACTTGTTGCAACGCTGGGCGAGTTTGACGCCCCCCAACGAACGCCGCGCGCTGCTCGGTCTGCCGGAGCCGTCCTCCAGCCTCGTCCCGCCCGTGATCGGCGCGGTCCGATCGGCGGCGGCGGCCGCGGACCGGATCCTGCCACCAGGACGCCTCCAGCCCCCTGCCCCGCCGGCGCCCCCCGTGGCGGTCGCGCCCGTCCGTCCCGAGCCGGCAACTCCCCCCCGGCCCTCGATCTGGCGGAATCATGTCCAACCCTTCTTTGCCGAGAACTGGTATATCGTCGCGGGGATCGCCATGGTCATCTTCGGCAGCTCGCTCCTGGCCTACTTCACCTGGGATAAACACTGGGCGCTGCGCTACACGATCATGCCCTCCTTGCTTGGGTTATTCACCTGGTCGCTGGCCGGGACTGGGGCTTGGATCGAGAAAAAAAGCGCCGAATTCAAAGGGACGGCCGCCATCCTGCGGGGCGCGGCCATCGCCTTGCTGCCCATCAACTTCATGGCCACCGCCGTTCTGTCTGCCGACCCGTCCGTGCCCCAGAAAGGGCCCGCCCTGCTGATCATGGTGCTAGTGTATCTCTCGGTGTTTGGCTGGGGTTTGCGCCAATGGTGTTCGGCGGTCGAACCCGCGTTGGGGAATCTCCTGGCGGGCGCCTTGCTCCTGCTAAACACGCTGGTGGTCGTCGGTCCCCTGGCGAGCACGGTCGGTCACCTGGAAGGCCAGCCGCTGCTCCTGTGCCTGGGCGCCGGATTCTATCTGGGATTCCTGGTCGCGGCGGGGACGCTGGTCCGCTTCACGCGGCATATCCTCACGCGCGAAATGGCGGAGGAAAAACGCGCGCCCTGGTTCATCGCCGCCTCGCTCGCCATCACCTTCCTTCAAGTGTTCCTTTGGGTTCACGGGTTCATGCGCCATCTGCCGCAGGCCCCATCCTACGCCGTGCTGATCATCCTGACCGGCTGGCTGGTGTTGTACGCGGAACGCCGCGCCCTGGAGTTGAAGGGCAGCCCGCGCCTGCACGGCGGCGAATCGTTCCTGGGCTTCGCCCTCATCCTGCTCGGCGTCCTGATGGGATTTTCCCAACCGACGATGCGCATCGTGTGTTTTGCGGCGGCGGGCGCGGTGTGGCTGTACCAGGCGCTTTCGCGCCAGCACCCCCTGCACTATTGGATCGCGCTGACCCTGTGCGCGCTGGCCGGGGCGTCGGTGGGATTACTACCGTCCTACCCGGGACCGTGGCTGCCCTTGGTGGGCGTGGTTTTGGCGCTGGGCTTCGGTCTGGGCAACCGGCTGAGTCAGACGCGCGATCCGGAACTGGCGGGCGTTTGCCGCGGGATGCAGGTGCTGGCGCTAATCCTGACCACCCTGGTCGCGGCGCTGGCGCAATGGCACTATCGCTCGGCGCCCCTGGCCACCGCCGCGTGGCTGGCCATTGTGGCCACCGTCCTGGCGTGGCGCGCGGTCAAAGACCAGAAAGTTCGCTGGCTGCATGGAACCCTGGTCATTCTGGCGCTGCTGCTGCCCTACGCCGGGTTCATGGACGTGGCGGGCCACAGCGCGCGCCATAACACCATGGTGTTCGGCTTGGCGGCCCTTTCCTGGCTGTGGTTGGGAGTGGCGCGCTGGAGGCCGGCGCCGCTGGTCCTTCAAGCCCGGTCCACCGGCCTCTGGTTTTACGGCGCGTTAGCCCTGGCCGCCATGGGACTGCGCGTCCTGCTGGGTGATGCCGTTCCGGAGGCCCTGTGGTACCGCGACGTCATGGATTACCTCGGGCCGATCCTGATGATGCTGGCGCTGGTCCCGGCGACCTATCATTCCCGCTCGCTCGCGCCTGCGGGAATGGCGGTCGCCATCATGGCCATTCTCTTTCCCGAACTGCGCGCGAACCTGGAACACTCGTTGCCCTGGCTCGAATGGGGCAGCGGGCTGGGCAGCGCCCTGTGCGGGCTGGGCCTGGTAGGGCTTTGTTTCTGGCTGCGGTCGCGGGACTTTTTGAAGAACTTGCCCGAGGGCGACCGGTTCATGGGCGGAGAGCTTTTTCCCTTCCGCCGTCTCGACCACACCCTCTTTACCTGGCCCATCCTCGGGGCCGCCCTGTTTCTGATCGCCAAGGTGGACACGTGGACCCTGGCGCAGAACGAACTGACCCAGGGGATTCAGCTCAAAACCGCCGTTGCGCTTGGGATAACGGGCATCGCCTGGACCTTCATCGCCATTTATCATCGCGAGCAGCGCGGCGCCCGGGTCGCCGTTCACCTGGGCTGGCTGGCCGCCCTGGCCGGCCTAGGCTTCGGCTACTGGCATCGCGCGGCGGATCCTCACTGGAGCTGGCCCTTCCTGGCGCTCGGCCTGCTGCTGCAAGCGCTCTTTTGGCTCTACCGGTTCCAACTTCAACCGGCCCGACCTTGGGTCGGCTCGCTGTTGACCGAACCCACGCGGCAAGTGTTGCTGCGAGGAAGCGGCCTGTTCGGCATTCTCTGCATCGGCGCCCTGCTCGCTGGCGCCGCCTTCGATCGGATGCCCTGGCTTTGCGCCTTCCTCGCGGCCCAACTCATCTGGCACGCGCTGGCCTCCCGCCAACGCTTCTTCGCCTCGCTGCTCTTTTTCCTGGTCTGGATAGGACTCCTCGCCGTCGCGGCTCCCGGATCGGAACCATTGTGGGCCAGAGTCTCCACCGAGCATGGCCTCACCCCGACCCTTTGGCTGCTGGCGGCCATTCAACTATTGCTCATGGGGCTGGAGTGGACCGGCGCGGCCCCTTCCCAGGACCGGGGCGGTAACTCCATGGAAGTTCGCGGGGGGGAGCTATCCCCGCCTTTGCTGGAGCGACTCGCCCCGTTGGTCCTTCCGCCCTTCGCGCTTGCCAGCGGCCTGACGGCGCTTCTCGGGTTGGCCGGCCTGGCGGATGGCCTTCATTCGCCGGCCTTTTCGGCAGGGCAGCAAGCGTTGCTTCTCGGAGTGATACTGCTCGCTGCCCGAGGCCAGATTTGCAATCTCATCCTGCTGTCGGCGATGCTTCTGGGCTATGAGATGATTCACCGCTCGGCCCTGGCTGCGGTGGGCAGCCCGGAAGCGGGGCTCGATTTGCTAAGCGCGCCCTGGCATCTGGCGCTCCTGGGCCTGGGGATGACCCTTCTAACCCAAGGCGGTTGCCTGGCAATTCAACGCCGCCGGGGCCTGCTGGCCGGCCCTTTCGCGCAGCCATTTTTTGCCGCTCCCTCCCGCGCCTGGATCTTCTGGCCGGCGGTCGTTCTCGCCGCGATGGCGGCGGCGCGACAGACTTTGGATCCGGCGCTGCGCGAGAGCGCGGCTCAACTCTGGGCGCCTTACCTCGGCGCGGTCACCTTGGCGCTGGTCGCTCGCTTCTGGCGGCGCGGTCTGTTCTTTGCCGGCGCCGGCTTGCTGCTCTTCCTGGCCAACATCCACCTCGTTCGGGTCTTCGGCGGTCCCTGGCTGCGCGGACACGGTCTATCGGAGTTGCACCTGATTTGCCTCGGCAGCGGCCTCACCCTCTTGCAGGCCTCGGCGTTGCGGCGAACGCTCCGCCCCGCGCCCGCCCTGGCGGCCCTCAACCGCGCCTGCCTCGGCCTGGCAGGGCTGGTCCTGGCCCTGCTGACCGTGAATTACATCACCGCCCCTAACGTGGCGGACATCCAGTCGACCCGCTTCGTGGTCTCCGGCGCCCTGGCCTGGCTGGCGGGCCAGTACTTCCGCCGAGCGGCGCGCCATCCCGAGCCGGGCGAGGAGGGGCAGGCCGACTTGTGCGAAGCCCTTTACCATTTCGGCGTTGTGCTCGCGATCTGGTGCGCGGCCCTGCTCGTACCGTGGTTGCGTCAACCCTTCTTCACCTTGATCGCCCTCGCCCTGCCCCTGGTTTATTTCTACGGCCGGGCCGAACTGGGCGCGAACTCCGGTCTGGTCGAGACTCGGCGTTACCGCAACTCCGCCGCCGTGCTCGGGTTCGTCGTGTTGGGGCTTTATGTCTTTAAGGCCGCCCTCCAGGTCGTCATGTTTCCGGGCGAGACCATCCCGACGCAGTATTACCACTACAACGCCCCGCTCATCCTCCTGCTGGCCGTCATGTTGCTGCGCTTGCACGGCCTGGGCGGCGCCATTTGGCTGGCCTTCTACGGCGGCCTGGCCTTGATGACGGGGAGCTATTTTCTCCTGACGGCCCTCCCGGGCTTCAGCCCGTTCGATAATCCCATGCCAGCCGCCTGGTGCGCCCTTGCGCTTGGCCATTTCTGGATCCTCCTCAGTTACGCCCGTTCGCCCCTGCGAACCTTCATCCAGCGACTGGCCCGGCTGGATGATCCCCACTGGCATTCTCTGCGGCGCTACTGGGGCCTGTTCCTCCTCGCCGCCACCCAGGGCGTGACCTTCCTGGGGCTCGCGGATTACGCCCGAGACACTTACATGGTGGCGCCGCTGTTGGCCGGCACCGCCACGATCCTGCTCCACCAGGGGGGCATCCGGCGTTCGGCCCTCTACCTCGTCTTCGCGGCGGTCGAGTTTACGCTGGCCTTGCATATCGACTTCCTAATCCCCAGTTACCTGCCCAAAAACCAAATCATCTGGACGCTGCTGGGCCTCTGGCTGGCCCTGCTCGCGGTCCCGCCATGGCTGCCGCGCAAACTCGCGGTCGCAACCACCGGACGCATCGCCCTGGCCCTGGCGATTCTGGTGCTGGGGCATGTGGGGTACCACCACCCGTGGACGGCAACCGGGTTGTGGGGCCTGGGCCTGGGATCGCTGCTGGCGGCCTGGAATCCGATGCGGCGGCGCCAGGCCGACAATGCGGTCGAAACCGCCTGCGCCGCCCTGCTCCTGGCGATCCCCATCGGCCTCATCTATTTCAGCCAGGCGCCCTTCGAGACGGCCGGATGGGAGGCCGCTATTCAGGCTTGGCCGGTGCTGGCCGGGGCTGCGGCCCTTTTCCTCGTGGGCAGCTTCGCCCGCTGGTTTCCGCTTTATGGGGCCGCTGGATATTTCGCTCGTCCGCGCTCGCAGTACCGCCTCTTCGACACCACCCTCTCCTGGCTGGAACTGACCGGGCCGCAAGTTCACCGAGCGGCGCTCTGGGTGGTCTTGGGCGTGGCGGGGGCCATCCAGATTTGGCATTACCAGGCGGCGTTCGCCACCCGGGAATTCGCCGCGCTGACCCTGCTCGAAGCCGCGCTCGCGGTGGCTTGGTTCCACGAAGCGCGCGACCGCCAGTCCTTGATGGCCGGCTACCTGATGCAGATCGCCGCCCTCGCCTGCGGCGCCACCATCCGCCGGCACCTCATGCTCACCACCACCTTCTGGCATTACGAATACGACATCTGGGCGAGCCTCTTCGTTTCTTTTGTGATCGCCGGGGCCAAACAGATCCTCGATGTCCAACCACGCTCCCTGCGGGCGCCGTTGGTGACGACGTTGTTCGTCGTGCCCGCAACCGCGCTGGCGTGGGTAATCTTCCACGGCTTGGGGGTCGACCTCGCGCTCATTGTGGTCGGGATGCATAGCGTCCTCTTCGCCTACCTGGGCAAAGACAACCGGGAATCGCCCTATAACATTGTCGCCCTGGGAGGGTTCGTGGGCTTCGTCCTGCTCACCTTCTATACCAAGCTGCAATTCCAGGCGGTTCATGCCTACGTCATCCCGGTCGGCCTCGGCATCCTGGCCCTCCAGCATCTGTTCCAGCAACGCATTCCTCCGGAAACCCGAAACTGGATTCGCCTGGCCACCTTGATGGCCATGCTGGGCAGCTCCGGGTACTACGCCCTGGCGGATGATCGCCACGCTATCGCCTTCAATGTGACGATGATCCTCCTCGGTTTGCTGGCGATGGGCCTGGGCAGCCTGCTCCGCATTCGACTCTACCTGGCTCTCGGTTTCGCGGGCCTGACCGTTGACCTGGTATCGCTTCTCTACAAGGTCCTCGTGTCCATGGAACGAAGCGCGCGCATGACGGTCGTCGGCAGCCTGGTATTGCTGCTCGGCGCCCTGGTCGTCTTCGGGGCCATCTATTACAAGACCAACCAGGCCGCCTTTGACGCCTGGGTGGACAGGTGGCGCCGGAGGCTGCTGGGCTGGGAATAATTCAGAGTTCCAGCATTTGCTCCTGAGACAGCAACTTGAGCCCTTCGGCTTGGAGCACCTGGCGAGCCTGGGCCAGTTCGTGGGTCTCGATGATCAGGATGGCGCGGTTGTTGGCGACGAAGCCCGAGCAGTTGGCCAGGTTGATCTGGTGGCGGCCCAGGCATTCGGCCACCGCCTGCAATGCGCCCGGTTTGTCCGGCGCCTCGACCGCCATGACTTCCAGGAGCGAGACCATCAGCCCCTTTTCCTTAAGTTGTTCCACCGCCAGATCGAGCTTATCGACCAGGAATTTCATCACGCCGAAGCTGCCGCTGTGAGCGATGGTCACCCAGCAGATGTTCACGCCCGCATCGGCAAGGATCTTGGTGATGCGGGCGGTTTGGCCCGGCTTGTTTTCGACGAAGACAGCGACCAGGTGCATCAGGTATTGGGGTTGAGGTTGACGGCGTCCGTTAGAGCGATCGTTTATCGATGACCCGCTTGGCCTTGCCTTCAGCGATGGGCAGCGAGCCGGCGGGCACCAGGTTGACCTTGGGCCGGACCCAGAGTTCGGCTTTGAGCTTTTCCGCCAGATGGTGCTGCAAGGCGGCCACATGCTCGACGTCGCCGTCGAAACCGGCCGCCGCCAACTCCACCTCGACGGTGAGGTCATCCAGGCCCTCCAGAATAATGACATAGTTGCGGCCGATCTGCGGGTGGGCCATGAGCACGCGTTCGATCTGCTGCGGGAAAATATTCACCCCGCGCACGATGAGCATATCGTCCGACCGGCCCGTGATACGGTCCAGACGCCGATGGGAACGCCCGCACGGGCAAGGCCCGGGAAGGAGGCGCGTGATGTCGCGCGTGCGATAGCGCAGAATGGGCATCGCCTCGCGCTTGAGAGTGGTCAGGACCAGTTCTCCCTGCTGTCCTTCCGGGACCGGTTCGCCCGTCTTGGGATCTATGATTTCGAGGAGGAAATGGTCTTCCCAGAGGTGCATGCCGCACTGGTGTTCGCACTCGAAAGCGACCCCAGGCCCATTCATCTCGGTCAGGCCGTAGGAGTTGAACACCTGGATGCCGAGCGCCTGCTGGATCTTCTGGCGCGTCTCCTCCGTATAGGGCTCGGCGCCGACAAAGGCCTTGCGCCATGCCAAGTCCCGTCGTGGGTCGATGCCCCGCTGTTCGAGGAAGCCGGCGAAATAGAGGGCATAGCTCGGGAGGATATGGGCGACGGTAGTGCGGAAATCCTGCATCAACATCAACTGCCGTTCGGAAGTCCCCGGCCCGGACGGTATGACCAGGCAGCCTACTTTCTCGGCGCCGTAATGCATCATCAAGCCGCCGGTGAACAGCCCATAGCTCATCATGTTCTGGAACACGTCCTGGCGGGTCACACCCGTCATGACCAGCGACCGCGCCACCAATTCGGCGGCCTGGTCGATGTCTTTCCGTGTAAACAGCAGCGCCTTGGGTTTTCCCGTGGTCCCGCTCGAGGTGTGAAGGCGCACCGGTTCCTCAAGCGGCACCGCCAGCAAGCCCGTCGGGTAGTGAGCCCGTAAGTCATCGTTCGCCGTGAAGGGCAGCCGCCGCACGTCAGCCAACGACTGGATATCCTCCGGCTTCAACCCGAGCGAGGCGAACTTCTGTTGATAAAACGGCACGCTTAAGGCCACGCGCCGGACCGTCTCCTGCAACTGCGCGAGCTGCGCGCGCTCGAGTAACGGTCGACTGAGGGTTTCTGATGCTTGATCCCAAAACATGTTCTTCCGGGCGTTCTATACCCTGTGCCGGAAGATGTCGAGCCTCTATTTGGCGCGACGACGCGCAAAGCGCGCAGGACGCGCTTCTTCCCTCGTCGGCCCCAATCGGACCCCTTCCGGCCTTCCGATTGGGCGAGGGAGAAGCCGCCGACGCCGTGGGAGTTTGGGGGCGCGAAGCGCGAGGTTCCGCCTTGCGGGAACCTCTCTTTACCGCCGCCAGAACCAAACGACGTTCATTGTGCTCGGGCGGACTTTCCTAAGCCATCAAGACTTCGGCGATCTGCACGGCGTTGAGCGCGGCGCCTTTGAGGAGTTGGTCGCCCGCGACCCAAAAGCACAGGCCATTGTCCAGCGCGCAGTCCAGACGGACGCGCCCGACGGCGCAATTGTATTTTTCCGCCTGGTAGAGGGGCAACGGGTATTCGCATTGCGCCGGGTTATCGATGACGTCCAGGCCGGGCGCCCGCTTGAGCGCGGCCAGCGCGGCCTCGACCGTGACGGGCTTCTCAAACTCGGCGCTCACCGCAATCGAATGGGCCCGGTACACCGGCACGCGCACGCAAGTCACGCTCGCGCGAAAGGCGGGGTGATGCATGATCTTGCGGCCTTCATTCTCCATCTTCATCTCTTCCTTGGTATAGCCGGTGGGCAGAAAAGCATCCACGTGAGGCAGCACATTGAAGGCGATCTGGTGGGGATAGACCTCCCGGGTGACGGGCTCTCCCTTGACGACCTGGCCGACCTGGCGTTCGAGTTCGGCGATTGCCTTGGCCCCGGTGCCGGACACCGCCTGGTAGCTGGAGGCGAAGATCCGCTTGCAGCCGAAAGCCTGGTGGAGGGGGTAAAGGGCCATGAGTGTAATCGCGGTGGTGCAATTCGGGTTGGCGATGATGCCGTGATGCTGCCGCGCGTCCGCGCCGTTGATCTCTGGCACCACCAACGGCACGCTGGGGTCCATCCGGAACGCGCTCGAATTGTCGATGACCACGCACCCGGCCTTGGCGGCGATGGGAGCGTATTCCCGGGAGATGCCGCCCCCGGCGCTGAACAACGCGATCTCGATCCCCTTAAAGGAGTCCTGAGTCAGTTCTTGAACGGCGATCTCCTCTCCGCGGAACTTGAGCTTCTTGCCCGTCGAACGGGCGGAAGCGAGCAACGTCAACTTCCCCACCGGGAAGTTGCGATGCTCCAGGGTCTTGATCATTTCGATGCCGACGGCCCCCGTCGCACCGACCACGGCTACCTGCGGTCTGCGATTCATAACATTTTTAGATGGGCGTCACTATACCGAGCCGGGAGGGGCTCGTCAACGCGCGCCAAGGCCCTGGGCGCGTTTAGGTGTGTCAGTCATGCTCCGACCCACGCCAGTGTCGGACCGCGCGAATCGTCTCGGACTGCGGCAGTCCTCCGCCGCTTTGCCTCTGGTTGCCGCCGCGCTATCCGACGCTTCCAATTACACTCAAAGGCGCTTGATACAAGCGCCGCGCGGCGCCGCGAGTTTGAATCGCGAAGTTTCGGATTGAGAAACAACACTGCGCAGGTAAGCTGGAAGGCTGACAGTTGCGTGGATGAAGCCGGAACTTGCCTTTTGGTTGGAAAACGCGGTTTGGCCAGCCCTCCTTGTGGATGGGGCGGGGGCCATTTGCCGCGCCAACGCCGCGGCGGTGAAGTTGTTTGGGCCGGCGCTGGAGGGAGATTTACCGAGCTTGAAAGCCATCTGGTCGGAGCAAAACAGCACCACCGCCGAGCAATTCATCGCGTATTGGGAAAAGGCGCCGATCCCGGGCGTCGGCCTGAAATTTCGCGCGAAGGGCGGCGCTTCGGTCTCCCGGTTCACGTGCGTTTGCTCCTGCTCGGTCGCGGGCAAGAAGTACTTTGTTTTTCAGTGGCCGCCGGAGGGTCCGCCCTCCCTCGCCGAGGCGAAGCCCGCGGCGAGCGAGAGCGCGGCGCACAAGCAAAAGCTGGACTGCGCCCTGCAATTGGCCCGGACGGTCGCGCTGGATTTCAACAATGCCTTGACGAGCATCCTGGGACATACGTCGCTGCTGCTGAGCCAGATTGAACCGAACCACCCCTGGCGCGGCTCCCTCATTGAAGTCGAGAAATCGGCCGCTAAAGCGGCTGAAATCGCCAGCGACCTGGGCGCCTTCAGTCGCCAGGACAAGGAGGCGCGCCCGCAAGCGGTGGGCAATCTCAACCTGCTGCTCCAGCGCACCGTCGAGGTCTTCCGCCAGAACGGAGGGGCGGAGCAGCCGGAGTGGCGGCTGCAGTTGGAGCGCAAACTCTTCGGGGCTAAATTCGACGAAGCCAAGATGCAGCAAGCCTTCATGCGGGTGATCGAAAACGCGGTGCAGTCGCTCAACGGCTCCGGGCGCGTCACCGTCCAAACTCGCAACCTGGATTTGACGGAACTGACTCAGGACCGCAATGTGCGGCTGGCACCGGGCGCCTACGTCTGCGTGGAGGTCAACGATACCGGTTGCGGCATCGCTCTGGACGTGCAACCGCGCATCTTTGAGCCCTTCTTCACCACCAAAGGCGGCGCCCACCGCGGCTTGGGCCTGGCCTGGGTCTATGGCATCGTCACCAACCACGGGGGCGGCGTGGCGGTCTCCAGCACTCCGGGCGTGGGGACCTCCGTGCGCGTCTATCTCCCCGCGGAGAAGCGCATCGCCAAGGATACTACCCTGGTGGCGCGGGACCTGGGCGGCCACCAGACGATCCTCATGGTGGATGACGAAGACTTATTGCTGACCATGGGCCAGACCATCCTAATGGCCTACGGCTACCGCGTCTTGACGGCCAACAGCGGGCAGAAGGCGCTCGAACTCCTCTCCCGCACCGACAGCGCGGTGGACCTGGTCATCACCGACCTGGTCATGCCCGCGATGAGCGGCCGCGAACTCATCGAGCATATCCACGAGGTCTCCCCCGCCCTACGGGTGCTTTCCACCAGCGGGTACATCTGGCCCGCCGGCCATGAAGACTCCTCCACCTACCTCCAAAAACCGTTCACCGCCCAGGATCTGCTGTTTAAAGTCAAACAAGCCCTCGGCGAGGTCTGATCCTTCCCGTCTAATCACCTCACATTTTGTAAAACATAAGTTGACTGACTTTCGGAAGTTGTATATTCCATGTGCTTATGCAAATTGAAAGCCTGAAGGTGTTTTGCGATTTGGCCGAAACCGAAAGTTTCACCAAGGCCGCCCAGATCAACGAAGTGACCCAGTCCGCGGTCAGTCAACAGATCAGTTCCCTGGAACGTCTGTTCAAGGCGCTGCTCATCGAGCGCAGCAAAAAGCGGTTTCGTTTGACCCGCGAAGGCCAGGTGCTCTATGACTACAGCAAGCAGATCATTCAGACCTACGACGGCTTGCACTCCAAACTGAGCGAGATCAAGGAAATCATCTCGGGCACCATCCGTCTGGCGACCATTTACAGCGTCGGCCTCCACGATCTACCGCCCTATCTGAAGAAGTTTCTCAAGTTGTATCCCACCGTCAACGTGCATGTCGAATATCGGCGCGCCAACCAAGTCTATGAGGACGTGATCGGCAATGTGGTGGATCTGGGCCTGGTGGCCTACCCGGCCCGCGACGGCAAATTGGAGATCACTCCCTTACGCAAGGATCCCCTGGTGCTCATCTGCCACCCTCAACACCCCTTAGCCAAGAACAAGGGCGTCCGGCTCAAGGCCCTGACGGGCCAGAAATTCATCGGCTTCGAGCCTGACATTCCGACCCGCAAAGCGCTCGACAAGATCCTCAAGGAACATTCCGTTCACGTTCAGCATGTGATGGAATTCGACAACATTGAAACCGTCAAACGCGCGGTCGAGATCGATGCCGGGGTCGCTATCGTGCCGCAAGGCACGGTCTTGACGGAAATCACCAAGCAAACCCTGGCCCAAGTCATCATCGAGGACGGCGAATTCTTCAGGCCGCTGGCGGCGATTCACAAGAAGAACAAGGTATTGTCCCCCGCGATGAAGGAATTCCTGGCGACCCTCAAGGGAGAAAAGTAATAAAAAACGGAACGGAGACCGATGGTCTCCGTTCCGCGCTGAAAGTCTTAGCGCCCGCGCTATCCCGGTTCAAAAGCTCGGTTCCGTGTTGGCCCACGGCAACCGAGCCTTTCGGGGTCTCGGGCGGCGATTTCGGTTAGGGATAGGTTGCCACTCCGACCGACCGTTGGGCGATCCAACGCACGTCGCGATCTCCGGAGAGGTTGACGTTCAAAGATAACTCCGCGCCGAGGTGCAAGACTGGCATCGTCCGGGGGTCCACCCAGCGGTGAACTTCCGAATGGCCGTCAGCGAACGATACGCCCGCGGCGTTGCCATGATAACTGGCCGGATAATCCACGATTTGCCACAGCGTGTCGGGGTCCGTCGCCCACCAACCATCATTGATGCTGTCCTCGCGCTCATCCAGGAACATCATGGTAATGGACGGAACCCTCACATCCGACTGTTTCTGGTAATAGGAGCCATACTTGCTCGGACTGGTCCACGTGCGCGAGCCCGCCACGCCGCCTTTCGGGTCGCCGCCGATCCAGTTCTGCATCGAGACGCTGCGCGCGCGATCCATTCTTATTCCCGCGATGGTCACCTGGGACCGATCCGCCGGGCATCGAAAAGGCTTGGCCGTCTTCATGTACTGGCCTACGTAGGCGGCGTACGGATGCGCATTATGGTTGATCAGCAAATCGGTGTTGGTGTTATCCGTGCTGGCGGAAAAATCCTCCCACCCGCCGGCCCACGAAGCGTCAGCCAAATCTTTGCCTGTGCTCGTGCCATCGCGATTGGGCGCGAAGCGGTCGGCGCAGTCCGTGGCATACATGATCATGGAAAGCGTCAATTGCTTCGTATTGTTCATGCACGAAATACCCTGAGCCTTCATCCGGGCGCGGGTCAGCGCGGGCAGGAGCATGGCCGCGAGGATGGCGATGATCGCGATAACTACCAACAATTCAATTAAGGTAAACCCAAGGCGCCGTCGTCCGCCTGCGACCCGTTGCTTCGAAAAGATCATACTTCGTTTATCGGTTAGGTGCTTTTTTCTATAAGTGTTCTAAAGTTTATTTTATTTTTTTGCAACCTTTTTGTTGCTGGAAAGCCGTTTTCCGGGCACAACGACGACTTTTCAACCATAAAAGGCCAAATACTCAATATGTGATACTACGAGGTACATTCGCTGTAAAGAATAATATCACGCCCTAACGGCCCCAGCGCGTATGCATGAAGGGTTCAAGTGAGTTTTGGGCGACGGCTGGTAACAAAGGCCATCGCCTTGGCCAGATTATCTTCGCCCATGGCTGCCTGGAAGTCGG
>Ga0316217_10000250_pt1 | contig 79972 bp, 77 predicted proteins | sample 1anoAmetaG_FD_203633 | JGI IMG/M metagenome (GOLD analysis project Ga0316217, IMG submission 203633) | Freshwater microbial communities from Trout Bog Lake, Wisconsin, USA - 1anoA | ecosystem: Environmental > Aquatic > Freshwater > Lake > Hypolimnion/Profundal zone | place: USA: Wisconsin...
GTTGTTCCACGGAAAGTTTTTCGTACAATAAATGCTCACCACTACCCGCGCCGATCTCCAGTGTTGTGCGAAAACTATTTGGCGAAGCCTTGACGGCATAGCCCTGATTATAGCGCTCAATTAAAGGAAACCGCCTGGGCAATACCGACAGCCAGTGTTTCATGAAATCGTCGGAGATACGCTGCTGTTCCGCTGTGAGCGCCGGCAGGATCTTGGGCCATTTGGATTGTTGCATCAACTAGGGGAACCAGTATTATTTTGAATTCTCGAAGCCCTCGGCACGATCCACGATAAATTTCGGGCGTTGCTTGACCTCATCGTAGATGCGCGAAATGTATTGCCCCAAGATCCCAACACTGATCAGTTGGATGCCACCCATAAACAAGATTGTAATGACGATTGTCGGATTCCCTGTCGGGAAAGGAAAATTCATCAATTTCATGATGAAGTAGATCACGCCCAAGAATAATGCTGAACCCGCGATAACAAATCCAACTTTGATACTAAGCGACAGCAGGTAATTAGAAAAGCAGAACACCCCGTTCATCCCGATGCGCAACGACCCAAAGAACCGGTTATAATTTCCCGCCCCGGTGAAACGCGCCGGCCGATCAAACCTGATAACCGCCTGCCGAAAACCGACTACCGCCACCATGCCACGGAGAAAGCCATGGCATTCCTTGAGTTGATTCAACTCATTAACCATCCGCCGACTCATCAGGCGAAAATCTCCAGTATTCGGCGGGATGTCCACGTCCGCAACTTTATTGATGAACTTGTAACCCCACGCCGCCACCACCCTCTTGATCAGCGTCTCACCATCGCGGGTATTGCGTTGCGCCAATACCGCATCATACCCTTCCCGCCACTTGGCAACCATCGCAGGAATCAATTCAGGCGGGTCTTGCAGATCAACGTCCATAACGACAATCGCTTCTCCTCGTGCGTACTGTAATCCCCCAAGAATTGCCATCGGTTGGCCGAATCGACGTGAAAACTTCAAAAGCTTAATGCGTGCGTCAGTAGCACGATGTTCGAGGATGACTTCTTCAGTGCGATCCGGCGATGGGTCGAGAGCAAACACCACTTCGTAGTCGGGCGTGAGCCCTTGGAGGATTGGTAGGAGACGACGTATGAACTCGGGAATGTTCCCCTCTTCTTTGTACACGGGAACTACCACGGACAACATTACTTGATTATGTCTCGACGAGGCATCCATGCGATTAATTAACCATTCTAGAGAAAATGCCATAGTTGTCAATCTGTCCCGATGACTCGACAGTGTTTGGTAAAACAAATTGCAAAATGACACCGGCGATTTTGCGTGCTTTTTCCTGATAGCGACTTTAGAAATACTGACCTATGAAAATCGTTGTTGCGTACTCAGGTGGATTAGATACGTCTGTGATTTTGCACTGGTTGAAGGAAACTTACCGGTGCGAGATTATCGCCTTCTGCGCTGATATTGGCCAAGAAGAGGAGCTCACAGGCCTTGACCAGAAAGCAAAAGCAACTGGCGCGAGCAAATATTATGCGCTCGATCTCGTAGAGGAGTTTGCGCGCGATTTTATTTTCCCGATGATTCAAGCCAGCGCAATTTATGAAAATCAGTATTACCTAGGCACCAGCATTGCCCGGCCACTCATTGCCAAGGCGCAAGTCGCCATCGCGCAAAAAGAAAAAGCGGACACCGTCGCACATGGCGCCACTGGTAAAGGCAATGACCAATGTCGGTTTGAGTTGACCTATGCCGCGCTCGCGCCAAATTTAAAAATCATCGCACCGTGGCGCTTGCCGGAGTACCACAACCAGTTCAAAGGGCGAACAGAAATGCTCGCGTATTGCCAGAAAAAGGGCATAAAAGTCGAAGCCTCTGCAAAGAAACCTTATTCGATGGATCGGAATCTCCTGCACATCAGCTTCGAGTCCGGCATCCTCGAAGACCCTTGGATCGAACCGCCAGCTGACATGTTTAAGCTCAGCGTCGCCCCCGAAAAAGCGCCGGATCAGCCGGAATACGTTGAGCTTGATTTCGTAGATGGCAATTGCGTCGCTGTCAACGGCCAACGGTTGAGCCCGGCTAAAATCTTACTCACCCTCAACAAACTCGGTGGCAAACATGGCATTGGTCGGGTGGACTTGGTCGAGAACCGGTTTGTTGGTATGAAGTCGCGCGGTGTGTATGAAACGCCGGGCGGCACGATTTTGCATTTTGCCCACCGGCAAGTCGAGACGCTTACAATGGATCGCGAAGTGATGCACCTGCGGGACTCACTGATTCCTCGCTATGCCGAGCTCGTCTACTACGGATTCTGGTTCGCCCCGGAGCGCGAAGCGTTACAAGCGCTTGTGACCGAGAGCCAACAGAATGTGACCGGCACCGTGCGCTTAAAGCTCTACAAAGGCAATGTCATCACGGCTGGCCGCAAATCACCGGTCTCGCTTTACAATCCGCACGTCGCCACGATGGAAGCCGACCGGGGCGCGTACGATCAAACCGATGCGACCGGCTTCATCCATCTCAACGCCCTCCGCTTGCGCACCCGCGCGAGCGTATTCAGCAAAAGGAAAAAATGATTCTTGATACCCTCCCCCAATGGCGCCGGTATGCCACAGTCTTACCGGGACTCACAAAGGCGTTTGAGTATTTGCAAACGCTCAATGCCGGCACGCCAACTGGCCGGTATGAATTGGATGGCGACCGATTGTATTGCCTCGTCCAACGTTACCGGACCAAACCGCTGGCGCAGGCCAAAATCGAAGCGCACCGGAATTATGCGGATATCCAATATCTGATTGCCGGCCGTGAAACGATTCTCTGGGCACCGCTGGCGATATTGACCACGGTGACGCAACCATACGATGCCGCCCGCGATATCGAATTCTTTGCCACTGTCGCCGGGACAACACCGGTCAATCTGGAGGCGGGACATTTCAGCATCCTCTTCCCCGCCGATGGTCACGCGCCAGGAATCGAATGGAACGGCGCGCAGGACGTGGTAAAGGTGGTCGTCAAGGTTCGCTTGCCGGATGCCAAGTAAAGCAGTACGATTCGCCACGAGCGATGAGTCGAATTGTTTATATAAGTTTGATTGCGGCTGCCGTCGCCGTTAGCGGTCAGGATTCCAACGTACCAGCCGGCGCGGTCGCCAATCTGCCAGCCGCACCGGTGGCCACCATTGTCACCAATGCCGATGACTCCGTTGAAACCGGCCTCCAATTGATGCATGAGCAGAAGTTTGCCGGCGCAGTTGAGCATTTCCAACGCGCCGCTCAAGCCCGGCCGCTTTCAGCTGACATCCAAAACAATTGGGGCGTCGCGCTGGTGCAAATGGGACGGCAAGCATTATCGCTTGATCAGCGTCTGCAATTCTACCAACAGGCCGCCGGAAAATTCAGCCGCGCCTCGGAATTGAATCCAACCAACAAGATTACGCAGCTCTTCTGGAGTGACTTGTTGATGTTAATCGGCGACATGCCGGTGGATGGTCGTGTGCGATTGGGGTGTTATCAGGGCGCGGTCATGAAATGCCAACGCGCCGCGCAGCTTGACCCCAAAGATTGGGAGACGCTTAACAAGTGGGGTGTCATCCTTTCAACCAAATTACCGGACTTCGCAGTTGACGACAATGCGCGCGTCCAACTCTACAAGGAAGCCGCCCAGCATTTTGCAGATGCGGCGCAGAACGCCCGGTTCAGCAGCGAGATCGGCCCGTTATATTCCAACTGGGGCAGCGCATTGGTGCGCGCGGCACGACTGGCACCCAACCCGGAAGACAAGATGCAGCTATTGAGCGAAGCGATTACAAAATTTGAAGCCTCGGGCCGAGCGCTGCCCAATTATGCGACCACCTACTCGAACTGGGGTAATGCCTTGGTCGAACGCGGCAAGCTGTCGCATTTACACAGCGATTTCCGCGATGGCATTGACCGCTTGAACACCGCCATCTCGCTGAACCCAAAGGACGGCCCTGCCTACTACAGCCTCGCGCGCGCCTACGCGATTCTCGGCAACAATGTCATGGCCATCCACACCCTGCGCGATTTGAAAAGTATTGATCAGACCGGGACAATGCTCAAAGATGTCGCGCGTGATCCAGATTTCTCACAACTAACTCAGGAACGTGATTTTCTAGATTTGATTAGCCCAACTGGCGGCCAAGGACTCCCCTTCTCCAATCCCCCGCTCCGCAACCTGCCCAGCAATTAAATCGGGCCCAAGCTAGATTATCTCCACCCAATGTTGAAACGCCGACATCTGATTTACGCCGCCGCTGCGCTGGTGGACTTTGGCGCAGCCGGCATTTTCTTTGCCGTGACCCGGCGCGCGGCAGAACTCGGCGCGACCGGCTCCCAACTTGGCGCGCTCGGCGCAATTTGGGCCGGCATCTACGGCCTCAGCGTCTTGGTCACTGGCCGCCTGTCTGACCGGGTCGGACGCCGCCGTTTGGCGGTGATTGGCCTGACCGGGACCGCGGGTTTTATTATCGCCTGCGGCCTGACCACCAATATCCCGGTCTTGCTGCTGCTCATGGCCGGGTTCGGCGTTTCGATTTCCGCCTTCTGGCCATCCATCATGGGCTGGCTTGGCGATGACGCCAAAAACTCCGCCGAACTCAACGCCCGTCTCAGCCGCTTCAGCACCGCCTGGACGATTGGCTTCCTGCTCGGCTCGGGTCTGACCGGCGCCGTCTTTCAGATTAAACCGTTCGCCGCATTTCTCATGGCGGCGGCCGCCGTGCTGGGCGCCCTCGTCCTCCTCCTTTTGCCCGTCAAACCCGATACCGACACCATCGCCGACACCACCAGCCTGCCCCCGGTCCCCCAAGGCCGCGGCTTCCGCAAAACCGCCTGGCTCGCCAACTTTGCCATCACCCTCACGACCGGCGGCGTCTGCGCCCTCTTCCCGCAACTGGCGACACACCTCGGCATCCCCGCCAGCGTCCACGGCTCAATGCTGGCGCTGTTCCGGGCCGGCTCACTCGTCGCCTTCTTCCTGCTCGCGAACTTAACCTTCTGGCGCACCCGCCTCTGGCCGCTCTGGATCGCCCAAGCTGTCGCCGTGATCGCGCTGGCTGGCATTGGCATCAGCCACACCACCTGGGCCTTCACGGTCGCCTTTGTCGTGGCCGGCCTCGTCGCCGGGTACACCTACCAAGCCAGCATCTTCTTCACGCTGGAAGAAATGACCGACAAAGGCAAAGGCAGCGGCTTCCATGAAGCCGTGCTCGGACTCGGAATCTTTCTCGGCTCACTACTGGCCGGCTGGGTCGGCGAACGCTTCTCAATCCGCTCCCCCTACTACTTCTGCGCCGCCGTCCTCCTCGTCCTAATCCTCGCCCAAATGATCCTAGTCTTCTTCCGCCGCCGCGCCAACTAACAGCCCGTCACCGCAGTCGTAGCCTGTCACACTGAGCGTGCAATCTGTCACCCCGAGTTGCGGAGAACCGCTTCTCGTCTGACTCGGATTGTCGAGGGGTCTCTTTTTTAAGGAATCGGCGTGCCGAGCAATGTCGCGATGGCAGCGGCCATGCGATTGACGGCATCGGCGAGATTCGTCGGCGAACCGGCCCACTTGGTGGGATCGGTGGGCGAGAAAGCCGTGATGGACGCGGGGTCAATCCAGCCGGGAAACACACCGGTGCCATTCTGCCAGCCGGGCACGGAGGCGAGAATTTGCCCGGGCGTCCCAATCGGCAACCGGGCGTTCATCACCGCCCCGGGCGAACTATCCGACCACATGGTATAAACCATATCCCCCGGCGTATCGGCGGACATTGGATTGACAAGATACTTGGCATCATTGGCGAGCGCGCTGACATTGCTCCCCGGCTGGAGGGAGTTATCGAGCTTATTCTTGTCGCCGGGCACAAACTGCGCGGCTTCGCTGGCAGTAAAGACCGGATCGGTTTCCGGGTTCGTGCCACCCGGCGGGCCTTGTGGGCCTTGTTCGCCCTGCGGCCCGGGCGGGCCGGCTGGGACGGCGTCAATAATCTCTTTGAGGCCGTTGAATTGGTCGCGGAGAACATTCGCGTCAACTTCATCGCCGTTTTGGGGTTCGTTCGGGTCGAATGCCATTGGGTTCCTCCTTATTAATGAAATATTTGTCTATTTCGGACAATTATCGCACTTTACAGAACTAGCCTCCAATCTAGAAAGTGTTTTGCAGTCGTTCCGCGATGCCCCTTCCGATATTTCGCAAGTCATCCCCGGTTTTAGGTCGGCGAGTTTGCAAGGAGCATTATCCAATCGTAATTTTGTGGACGCCTCGACTAAATAGCGAGTCGTTGTCCACTTACTGCGATATCCTTGAGAAATTGATACACCATCCGAAGTAATCGCGGTGATACACACACTCACAGAATTTGGTTCCCTTACAACATGAATCTTGGCGGTTCCCGCATTAGCAAACGGCTGTAAAAAGAGTAGCAACAATACTATCGTTAGTAGGATTCTTTGTGAATATTTCATGGTTCTCCTTTTGGATTGTTATTATTTCTAAAATTTATGAGTGATGTTGTGGTCGAAGGAAATTATTTTCATTCATCAATAAGCTTCCACTCGTTGTAAACATTTTTATAAGAGAGAAAACCAGCGGTGGAATTCCCACCCGGACCACGTATCGTTACACGAATTGGATAAAGCTTCGTACCAGTTGGTATGTCGTGGGAGCCATTACTGGTCAGTGTCGCGCCTCTTTGAATATCAACCACCTCGATATTATCCTGTAATGTTTTTGCAAACTCAGCGTTCACCTCTTGCATCTGTTTGACAAAAGCAGCTTTAAATTCAACAGCAGTTGGTCCTGATTGCCCACACCCCACCAGCAACACAACGGTGAAACTAACTAAACATTTTTTCGCGTATGAATTCATACTTTGATCTCCTATGTGTTTTAAGTTTACTTTTCGCCAAAAAACTTCGCCTTGGCTACTCTGTCGGTTTCCTTACGAACCCACGCAATGAATTCTCTAAGACGTTGTTCGTCAGTAGTACGAATTGCGTTTAGCAGTGGCTCAGCGACAATCTTAGAACCGGGTGCAAATTTAAATGCTTTTACAATCGCTTCTCCATATTCGACCCACACTTTTGTCGCTTCCTTCCTTAGATTCTCCAGATTGCTCATAAGATTATCGATTTGCTCCTTTTTATTTATTTTGTTTTACAAACTTGGCTGACCGGTTAATTCAAACTTTGCCGCATGGTGTTTAACTCGGTGTCACGGTGACTTCGTTGCCGAATGGGCCGGAGCCGGTTTCGTTTACGGCGCGCATTTTGTATTTGATTGTCGCGCCGACCGGGCGGTTGGCGAGGATCACATCGGGGCCGGGCGGGGAATCGGTCAGGACATACGCGGTGTCGGTGCCGACGATGAATTGGTGGACTTGGTAATAATCCGCGCGGGCGGCGGCGCTGCATTGGACGCGGACTTGGCCGCTGCCCAAGGCGGTCGCTTGGGTGTTCTTGACGGCGTCGGGACGGTCGGGCGCGCCGGGGGCGTTGAAGCCAAATGTCCGCCACGAGGGACTGAGCGGGTCGAGCAGTAAGGCCAGTTCATTCACCAAGGCCCGGAGCCGGTTGCGCAATTGATCCGCGGCGGCATCGCGCGCAATCTTCGCGTCGCCTTCGGCTTGATCGTGGCTGTTGACGGCGCTGCGGGCATCGGAGAGCGCTTCGTGCAGGGTGCCGGCTTGGGCCGCGGTCAGGTTCAGGTTCGATGTGTCCTGCTGCGTCGGGTGGGCGGTGAAGTACGTGCCGATGCTGCCGAGCAATGGCAAGAGCCGTTCGCTCGTTGACGGGACGGCGATGGAATTGGCGCTCCAGCCGGGTTCCTGCCAGGCGTCCGAAGCTTGTTTGCCCAGAAACAATTTGAGCCGGTCGCGGACGGCGGTGCAAAAACCGCGCGCATTCGACTTCGCGACGGTCAAGGTTGTGGTTAACGTCGTACCCGTCGCGACCAAGGCATCATACGCCCCCTTGGTCGTGACCAGCCGGGCCAGATCCTGACGGACTGCCGCTTCTGTGTTCTGTTTCACGTCAACGGTGGATTCGAGTTGATGCAGCCCATCGGCAGCATCTTCGGCCATCGTCATCAGTTCATCGAGGTTATCGGGGATCGGGTTCTGAGCCATACTTTTTCCTTTCGTTATGTGGCCAATAACCGGCGCCACCGGTGCATCCCCGCCATATTTAATACGTGGATCACCATAGCGCCAACCTTGGCCGTAGCGTATTTTTGCCATAAATCTGATGAATTCCTGTAATTTCGGTCAAAATGTAGCGAAAAATCAAAGTTTGACGTCCGACCGTCGTTTTTCGTGCCATTTTGTCGAGGTTTGACGTAAAACCAGGAGTTTTCGCTCCGTAAAATGCTGGTCGGACGTCCGACCGCCATTTTTCGCGCCATTTTGTCGAGGTTTGACGTCCGACCGTCGTTTTTCGTGCCATTTTGTCGAGGTTTTACGTAAAACCGACAGTTTTTGCTCCGTAAAATGAAAGTTTTACGTCCGACTCGCATTTTTTGCTCCGAAAAATGCTGGTCGGACGTGCCAGACGGATTTTTTGCTCCGATTTTTTCGTCCCGGACGCAAAAAAAAGAACTGCGTTTAGAGAATAACCAGTCGGAATGGCCGGTTAGAGAATAACGGCCCGGAAAGCTTAGAAGGGGGGAAACTGCCTGCCTGCCTGCCTGCGCAAGTTGCATGCCAACTATTTTCGGTTGTTGATTAATTGTCATCCAGATGACTCAGCTCAGATCTCCAACAACGTCGCGCAGAATGCCGAGACGGTTTTATTTTGTCAATGATTTCTTTTCAGCTCAGGAGCAAATTGTCGATCAGGCGGGTTTGGCCGAGGTAGGCGGCGATGAGGAGGATGTTGCCGGGCTTTAACACGGTGACGGGTTCGAGGGTTTCGCCGTCGGCCACTTCGGCGTAGTCGAGGCGGAAACCGGGGGCGTTTTCCAGCAGGCGCTGGAGGACGGCTTGGAGGCGGACGGGGTTGCGTTCGCCGGCTTGAAACGAGTCCCGGGCGGCGTTGAGGGATTTCCAGAGGAGCGGGGCTTGGGCGCGTTCGGCGGGGGTGAGGTACCGGTTGCGGCTGCTCAGGGCCAGTCCGTCGGCGTCGCGGACAATCGGCGCGGCCACGATCTCAATCGGGTAGCGGAGGTCGCGCACCAGGCGTTGGATGACTTTGAGTTGTTGGTAATCTTTCTGGCCAAACACGGCGTGGTCGGGGCGGACGATGTTGAACAGTTTGGCGACGACGGTGGCGACGCCGCGAAAGTGGCCGGGGCGGCGTTCCCCTTCCAAGCGGCGGGCGACTTGCACTTCGTCCACCCATGTGGAAACCGCGGCGAGGCCGTTGGGATACATCTCGGCGTCGGTCGGTGCGAAAATAAACTCGGCCCCGGCCTGTTCGCAGACGGCGCAATCGGCGTCCAAGGTGCGGGGATATTTGGTGAAATCTTCTTTCGGCCCGAACTGGGTCGGGTTGACGTAAATGCTGACGACGACGGTGCCGGGCGTTTGGCGCATCAGGGAGGCGTGGCCGGCATGGAGGGCGCCCATGGTTGGGACGAGCACAATCGGCTGGCCGGCCCGCCGCAAGGCGGTGGCGGTCGCGGTCATCTCATTCACTGTCCGGATCACTTTCACAAAATCGACATTACCCACCCTGCCGCTCGTCGTCACGAAAATATCGCGGGGCGGCGGATTGACTTGCGGCGGAATCCGTGGCTATATCGCGCTGCCATGAGCGAGTCATATATTCAAAATCTTTTGGCGGAACGCATCGGCGGGCGCAATTACGGGAAGAGCACGCAGATTTACAAATTCGAGAAGATCAAACGCGCCAAGCGCGCCGCGACGGCCGCGCATCCCGGCACGGAGATCATTGACCTCGGCGTCGGTGAGCCGGACGAGATGGCGGTGCCGTTGAGTGTGCGGGCGTTGTGCGAGGAAGTCCACAAGCCGGAGAATCGCGGCTACGCCGACAACGGGTGCGCGGAGTTCAAGCGCGCGGCGGCGGCGTGGATGGCGAAGGTCTGCGGCGTGACCGGCTTGGACCCGGAGACGGAAGTGCTCCACAGCCTCGGCAGCAAGGCGGCGTTGGCGATTTTGCCGGCGGCGTTGATCAATCCCGGCGATGTGGTGTTGATGACGGTGCCGGGGTATCCGGTCTTCGGCACGCACGCGAAATGGTACGGCGGCCTCGTGCATAATCTGCCGCTGACGGAGGAGAATCATTTTCTGCCCGACTTGGCGTCCATTCCCAAAGACGTGCTCAAGCGCGCGAAGGCGCTGGTGTTGAATTATCCGAACAACCCGACGGGCGCGAGCGCGACGCGGGCGTTCTTTGCCAGCGCCGTGGAGTTCGCCAAGCAACACAAGCTGGTCATCGTCTCTGACGCGGCGTATGCGGCGTTGGTGTTCGAGGGCCAGCCGCTCTCGATCCTGAGCATTCCCGGCGCGAAAGATGTCGCGGTGGAATTGCATTCGATGAGCAAGATGTACAACATGACCGGCTGGCGGCTCGGGTTTGTCACCGGCAATCCCCTGCTCGTCAAAGCCTACGGCGATGTGAAAGACAACACCGACAGCGGCCAGTTTCTCGCGATCCAAAAGGCGTGCGCGGCGTCGTTGGAGCACCCGGATATCACGCAGAAGATCGCGGCGAAGTATTCGCGGCGGATGGATCTGCTGGTGGCGGCGCTGCGGAAGTTCGGTTTCAACGCGACCAAACCCAAAGGCTCATTTTTCCTGTACGTCCGCGCGCCCAATGCGGTAGTGGACGCAGCGGGCCACCGGACGGAGTTCAAGACCGGCGAAGATGTCTCGCAATGGCTGATCACCGAGAAGCTGATCTCGACCGTGCCGTGGGACGAAGCCGGGCCGTACTTGCGGTTCTCGGTCACATTCATCGCGAAGAACGAGACCGATGAGCGCCGCGTGGTGGCCGAGATCGAGAAGCGGTTTGCCGGACTGAAATTCGAGTTCTAATATATGGCCGTCAATCCCGATAAAATCCCCATTGACCCGGAGATTGACCGCTACATTCTTGAGTTTCAAAAGCGGCACCGGGACTTTCTGCGGGATCAGCGCATCACGTTGCGCGAATCCGGCATGGATGCGTTCGGGCGGATGTATCACGAGAATTTTTTACTGCCAAGCAAAGAGGCGTATGACGTGCTGCTGCAATCAATCCTTGGCCCCGAAGAACGCGACCGCTTGCAGGTGGATGTGAAGTTCACGGAAGCGTGGCAGCTTTTTGTAGATCTCTGCTGGGTTCACAAGAAAGCCAAACGCAGCGGTATTGTCACGGGCGGTGTGCTGCTGGTTTTGGCGGTGGCCGGCTTCAGCTTATGGGCTTTGCCGCAAATGGGCATCTTCGTCTTGGTCATTGTCGGCCTTTTTCTACTCGTCGGCGCCGCCCAGACCTTCCTGCGCCGCCGTTAGAAACTGTGCTCGAAGCCGGGGAACTCGCCGCTCTCCACTTCGCGCCGGTAATCACCAAAGGCGCGTTTCATTTCCACTGAGAGATTCGCATACTGCTTCACGTGCTTCGGGGTGAACCGTGTAAATTGCCCGAGCATGTCACTGCTCACCAAAATCTGCCCGTCGCAACCGTTGCCGGCACCAATCCCAAGTGTCGGAATCTTTAACGCACTGGTGATCTCGCGGGCGACCACGGCTGTCGTGCATTCCACCACGACCGCAAATGCGCCCGCTTGTTCCACCGCCTGCGCGTCGCGCAACAATTGTGCGGCTGATTCCGCCGTCCGCCCCTGCACCCGGTAGCCACCACTCACAATTGATTGCGGCAGCAAGCCGACGTGCCCGAGCACTGGAATTGTCCGACTCAAGGCTGCCACGCGATCGGCAACCGCGACGCCACCTTCGAGTTTTACCGCCTGCGCGCCAGCAGCGATGAACTTGCCGGCATTGGCCAACGCCAGTTCCACCGTCGTGTAACTGTGAAACGGCATATCGGCCACGACCAACGCCTGCGGCTGCGCGCGGGCAACCGCCCGAGTGTGATGCAACATCTCGTCCATTGTCACCGGCAACGTGTTCTCGTAGCCCAACACGGCCATGCCGAGGGAATCGCCAATCAGAATCAACTCAATCCCGGCCTCGTCCATGATTTTCGCCGTGAAGAAATCATAAGCCGTCAGCGCTGCAATCTTTTTGCCGCGCTGTTTCATCTCACGCAAAGTTGCCGGTGTGATTTTCATTTACCAATCCTGTTGCACGAGCTTAACCTCTTCGCCGCGCTCCGGCAACTCGCGTAATAGCGACTGCACCGTCTGCCCGGTGCCTTTCACGATCATGTCCGGGCAGATCGTCACCAACGGCACCAACACAAACCGTCGTTCCGCTAGACGTGGATGCGGAATGATCAAACCATCCTCGCAGACTTTCTGGTCGCCAAAATAAAGAATATCGATGTCGATTGTCCGTGGAGCATTTACACCGGCAATGCGGTCGCGTCCATGCGCCGCTTCATAGGCGAGAGTTTGATTGAGCAATGTCTGCGGTGTGCCGGTAAAGTCGATTTCGACAACCGCGTTGAGAAAAGCCGGCGAATCTGGCGGACAGTTGACCGGCATCGTTTCATAAACCGGTGACGCGTGATGCCGCGCCGCGGAGAGATTGAGCAGAAACTGTTTCGCAAGCTGCAAATGCCGCAGTCGGTCACCGACGTTCGAGCCGAGCCCCAGCCCGACTTTCATCGCCTACTTCAACCCCAGCACGTCCTGCATATCGTACAGGCCGGGCTTCTGCGTGACCGCCCATTTGGCAGCCTGCAACGCGCCGCGCGCAAAAATCTCCCGACTGCTCGCGCGATGAGTTAGCTCAACGCGTTCGCCGGGCGTGCCAAAAATAACAGTATGATCCCCGACTACGTCACCAATTCGCAAAGAATGTGCCGGCGCTTCCTTGCCATTGCCTTTGCGGATCGCGGCCTGCAATCCTTTCGCAGTTCCGCTAGGTGCATCCTTCTTGGCAGTGTGGTGCGTTTCGATAATTTCTACATCCCATTTCGCGCCAACAATCCGCGCCACCTGCGACGAAATCCAAAACAACGTATTAACACCGGTGCTAAAATTACCGGTCCAGACGCACGGGATCGGCTTCAGTGTTTCAACCACGGCAGCCTTTTCAGTTTCCGCGTGGCCGGTCGTGCCAATGATCAATGGCTTTTTGTGTTGGGCTGCCAATTTCGCAATCTTGCCGGTAGCTTCCCGGAACGAAAAGTCCACAATGGCATCGCACCGGTCAATCACCTTGCTGAGGTCGTCGCCCAAATCAATTTCGCCGGCAAGCTGCAATTCTGGATCGGTCTTTGCGCAGGCAACTAAAGTTTGCCCCATGCGCCCTTTGCTTCCGCAAATGATGACACGGACCGGCTTCATTTCACCAACCCCAAACTGGCCAAGGTTTTCCGGAGTTGTGTGCGGTTGGCGGCGCCCATTGGCACCAACGGCAGCCGGTACGTTTCCTCAATCTTACCGGCCAGAGCCAATGCAGCCTTGACCGGGACCGGGTTTGTCTCAATGAACAAATCTTTAAACAATGGAAATAGCTTCGCGTGGATTTGACCGGCGCGCATAAAATCCCCTTTCAATGCGACACGCACCATTTCGGAAACTTCATGCGGCACGACATTCGATGCCACGCTGATGACGCCTTGCGCGCCCACGGACAACATTGGGAGCGTCAACGAATCGTCACCGGAGAGAATGATAAACTCCCGGTCCACGATTTGGCGCAACTGACTCACCCGGTCAACACTACCGGCGGCGTCTTTCACGCCGACAATTAGCTTCGGCAAATCATGGCGGAGCTTGGCGATGGTTTCGTTGGTCACATCCACGCTGCACCGGCCGGGGACGTTGTAAATAATCAGCGGCAATTGCGTCGCCTCGGCAATCGCCCGGAAATGCGCGTACAAACCGGCTTGTGTCGGCTTATTGTAATATGGCGCGACTTGCAGCGATGCGTCCGCGCCGGCAGCCTTGGCGTGCTTGGTCAGCGCGATGGCTTCGTCGGTTGAGTTCGAACCGGTGCCGGCAATGACTTGGCAGCGCTTGCCGGCAAATTTGATCACCAATTCAATGACGTGATCGTGTTCGTGGTGGTCGAGCGTGGGCGATTCGCCGGTCGTACCGCACGGCACGAGACCGGTGATTCCACCGGCAATTTGGAATTCTACCAATTCGCGCAACCGTTGTTCGTCAATCGCGCCGGTCTTGGTGAACGGCGTGACAATCGCTGTAAAAGTTCCAGTGAACATGATGCCCGTCTCCTATCGTGGTTGTTGCAGCATCCGCCGCAACTCCGTTGTAAATTCCTGCATGTCCGCAGGCGTGGGTTTGCCGGTACCAAGCTCCGGCTCCATGCCAAGCCGCCCGGCTTCATCAAGGAACCAATGCGCCTTTGCGCCGGATGAGAACCGCGCATAACCGCTGAGCATTGAACCTGGCGCCGGCATCTGATCCATGCTGACAGAAAGTTTGCCACCGGTCGCCGCGCCAGCCGGCGGTTCGGGCGGCAGCACCGTCTTTGGCAGTTCTTTTTCCGGCAATGTTGCATCCGGCATCTCAGAGAGCAGCAGGCGCAATTCCATGTAGGTAATGGAGTCGCCCTTCTCATTGCGAAGATGATCTTGAATCTGGGACAGCGTGCGCCCGTCCTTGAGCAGTTGCCGCACGATTACTTTGCGTTCGTCATTGGTCATGGCGGCGGACAATACACAGAATCACCCGGGCACTCAAGCACCGGGTTTGGCAGACTTGTTTAGGACGCGACTTAACGCCGCCCGCAATTCGGCAAGACTAATCGGTTTGTTCAAGAGCAGATCAACTCCCGCCGGCAATTCGTCAGCTTGCATAAACATGCCAAAACCGGTCAAGAGGATGACCGGTGTGGTGGGTGATTGGTTTTTGATCGCCACCGCCAGTTGTTCGCCACTCATTCCGGGCATCGCTTTATCAGTGATGACGACATCAAACTTACCGGGGCGGAATTTTTCCATCGCTTCGTCGCCGGACGCGGCTAACTCGACGTGATGGTGATCAACCTTCAAGAATTCCATCAACACTTCGCGCAATTGCGATTCGTCGTCGACCATCAGGATGTGTGCTTTGCCAGCCGGCAGTTCAGCGCCGGTCGGATGAGCCGGCGTGTGCTGGCTAATGGTCAGTGGCAGATGAATGGTAAATGTTGTGCCAACACCCGGTTCACTTTCGACGACAATGTCACCTTCATGCCGGCGAATAATTCCATGAACGAGCGCCAAACCCAAACCGGCGCCATGTTCACCATTGGTGGTGTAGAATGGTTCGAAACAATGTTGTCTGGCTTCGGCATTCATACCGGCACCGTTATCGGCGACTTCGAGGCACACACGACTGCCGTCCAGCACGGTGCGAATGGTCACGGTCCCGCCCTGCGGCATGCTGTCCACGGCATTAAAAATCAAGCTCGTCAATGCGTCGCGCAACTCGGCTTCGTTGCCGTGGATCATCGGAATTTCGCCAAAGTCGGTCTGGATGGTGATGGTAATACCGGCGGCTTGCATCTGCTGCCGCCAACGCGGCGCGGTCAATTCGATAGTGTCCTTGACCAGCGCATTGAGTTGCAGCGGCAGGAAAACTTCGCCGCTCCGGCGTCGCCGGTGGAACTCATGCAAACGCCGCACAATTTGTGCAGCATCTTGCGCTGAGCGGTGGATCAAGCGGATGTAATGTTGTAACCGGTCGCGATTTGCCACCCAGTCGGGATGCTGTAGCAACAGGTCAGCAAAGCCGATGATGGGCGTCAAGGCGTTATTGAAATCGTGGGCGATGCCGCTGGCCATTTGACCAAGTGCCCGCAGTCGCTCTTGCGCAACAAGCTGCTTTTGCGCATCACGCAATTGTGTCAACGCGAGCGATAATTGCCGATTGGCGTCGACTAGCTCCTGCTCATTCAACTTGCGCTGTTCAATGTCACGAACGATGAGCAGCGCCACTGAACGACCTTGATCATCAAGCACCGTGCCACGGACATCGATGCGAGTCTGCCGTCCATTCGCAAGATTGACCGACACACCTTCATACTCTTTTAATCCCGTGGCAAACCATTGTCGAAAAGCGGCGGCCACCTGCTCACGTCGTTCGGACGGCACCATGTCGACAACATTGAGGCCGATCAGTTTTTCGCGCGCCAAACCGTGCAACCGGCAACCAGCCGGGTTGACATCCAAAATAGTGCCATCTGAGTCCTCGATAAACATCGCGTCAGGAAAACCGTCAAACAACCGACGGAACAAATCGGCATGTGCTGCACTGGCAGCTTCGGCGTGCTTGCGATCAGTGATATTGCGCGACGCCACGACGATTTTTTCCACATGCCCGGTTGTGTCAAGAATTGGTCGCCGGTCGGTCTCTAACCACAACCACGAACCATCTTTGCATAACATTCGATGCTCTGTGCGTGTGGTTTCACCGCGCAAGTTGGCAAACCCAACTTCCTCAACAGTAGCCAAATCGTCCGGATGTACACGGTCCCGCCACGTCTTGACTTCAACTTCCTCCGGTTTCCAGCCAGTCAGCCGGTAATACGATGGACTGATATAAATCGGCATACCATCAGGTTTAATCAACGCCACGATGTCCCAAGCATGGTCGGCGAGCAGACGGTATTGAGTCTCACGGTCATGTAACAATTGCTCCCGGTACTTGATATCGGTCACATCCTGAGTAATCCCGCGAAACCGTTTGATATGCCCGGTGTCGTCAAATTCATAAGTACCGGTAGTGCGCAACCAGCGGATACCACCGGCCGGAAGGCAAATGCGGAATTCCGCTTCGGTGTGGGGATGAGCCACCGTCGCGACGCGCTGAATTTCAAGCAGGTGCGCACGGTCATCAATATGAACGTCACCCAAAAATGCTGTTTGGTTAGCATGCCGGTATCCAACCGGCCGGCCAAAGACTCCCGCCACATCACCGGTTTCCTTCAACTCACCGGTAACAAAGTCACATTCCCACGCGATAGCACCGGCCGATTTCAATGCTAGCTGGAGGCGCTCTTCGTCATTATGCCGCACCGTAGTTTCTTCAAAAATGATGCTGACTTGGTCAGTGGAAAGAAAAACGACTGTCGCCGCCAACCACCTCTGGATTTGCACTCTAAACTCTTCATACCGCTCAGCCTTGCCGGTTTTGGTCACCCGTTCCAAACGCGTCAAAAACTCCGGATTCGTCTTATAAAGACCTGGCATGACTTTGCTGATTTTTTTGCCGACAACTTCCGTCAAGCCGGTCAGACGTTCAAAAGCCGGGTTGACTTCAAGATAAATGGCGTCGTGCACTTTGCCGTCCGCATACACAAGTTGCAGGTGGCAGAATCCATCCAGCATGTTCTCAAAGACTGACCGGTAGCGCTCCCGGCTAGTAAACAATTCATTTTCAGCTTGCTGGCGCTTATCGTCCGCGTCCAAAGCATCCAGCGCAAAAGAAATATCAATCGCTATTTCAGCCAGTAAATTAACTTCCTCGGCGTGAAAAACATCCACTTCACCGGCTGCCACCGTGAACACGCCGGCCACTTCCCCGCGAAAACGCACTGGCAGTGAAGCGACGGAGCACAAGCCGTAAGCCACACAGTACTCATGCCACGGTGCCAAATTTTGGTCGCGGGCAATGTTATTAACAACGGCCGGCTGACCGGTGCGAATGCTGGTGCCAATCGTGCCACGGCCTTCGGGCCGGTCATCGGCGTAAAAGCGCACGCGTTCAAAAAATTCCTGACTTTCACCAGCCGCTGCCGCTGTTACTACCGCGTGCGTTTCGCGATTCACCCAACCGATCCTAGCGGCCTTGAAACCGCCGTGTTCAACCGCTAGTTGACAAACTTTGCGGAATAGTTCTTTGCGTGAATGAAGGCGAATAATGCTCTGGTTTATCTGACTGAGCGTATTGTAGTACCGGCTGAGTTGGAGAACTTTCTTCTCCTCCGCCTTCCGGTGTGTAAGGTCGCGAATAATGCTGAACACATACTGCTTGCCGACAATGCTCACGACCCGGCTGCTGATTTCCACCGGGAACGTCTTGCCATCCTTACGTTGATGGACTGACTCATAAACCGCTTGATTATTCAAAAATAGCGGGTCGGTTTGCTGATGATAATCAGAACGACAGGCCGGCGCGCGTAGTTCAATCGCGCTCGGCATCGCACGCAGTTCCGCAAGCGAATAACCGTACAATTCCAGAGCGCGGGTGTTAGCTTCAAGAATATGGAGATACTCATCATGGAGTAGAATTACGTCATTGGCTTGAGTCATTAGGTGATTGACGCGCTCTGCAAGAACCAACCGTTTCCGCTCCCAAAATGACTCCGCCAAAATCCCGACTAAAGCTGTCATTAACACCGTTAGCCCCAGTACCAACCACGCATGCTGGTTGATTGGCGCATAGATTTCCGCGCAATCCACCTTAGTCAGGAAATACCAAGGCGAGTCTGGAATTCTCCGTACCGACGCCAGTACTGGCACACTGCGATAATCCACACCTTCAATTTCCCCAACAAATCCCAACGCAGCTTTCACCGCCGGCAATCGACTTGTTGGATCAAGCGGCGTCCGCAAATTCAATACCGTGTTGGTCTGCCAACGCAAATCGCTCAACGCCACAATCTCGCGCCCCTCCACTCGAAATAGCGCAGACTCCGCCGTTTGTTGCGGCAGTGGCAAAGTTTGCAAAATTGAATAAAACAACTGCCGCGGATCAATCACTAATCGCACCACTCCAACCGGCTTTCCCGCGTCGCACACTGCCACCGCCAAATCCAAGTACACCTTGGTTGTATTGATGCCCCGATGAAAATCCTGCACAACCACTTCCCGGGTTCGCAACGTAGTCGCTACATGGGTTCGCGCCTCGGCATCCGGACCGATTGGATTGTCAGGAATGCTCAGTCGCCGCACCCCGTTTGTGTCAAACACCTCCACCATCGCGTACCGGTGACACTCAATCAGCAAGTCCAACCACCTAAGCAGGTCGGCTCGTGCCGCCGCTGAGCCCGGTTCCGCCAAAAATACCTGCAAATCATGCCCAACCATCGGCGCCGCTCCCACTGTCATTGCATCGTCCAGCCGTTCCCGTCGCCAATCGATAATTTCTTCCACCTTCAGATCGCTGACCGATTTCAATAGTTGGTGAGCTGCCACCCGTTCTTGCGCTTGTAAATGCCGCATCCCGATCGCCCCGACAATGCCAATAACCAACGCCAATCCGGCAGCTGTGATTGCTGGCGTCGTGCCGGCGGACTGGCGCTGCTCTGAATCCTTACCGAACAACGCACATCCCATCAAAATGAACGACACTCCGCCAATCAATGAGATGCGATTGAGGCTGAATCCAGAAATCCACTTCAGACCGACCGTATAACTGGCCACTACCCAGAGCCCGGCCACCACCACCACCACTGCCAATCCCAATGACATCCACCGCGACGCCCGCCGGGACGGCAAGCGCAACAGCAACGCCACTGCCGCCACTAACAATATCACTCCACACGCTGGCGAGATATACCCGGCTGAAAAATGACCTAAACGACCGGCCTCTGCCGTCAACCAGCGTTCCACTGGTGAGTCCCAACCCGCCCAATACCGTAAACACACCAGTCCGCTGACCGCCGTCAGCAAACCACCGATGATAAAACCAAACCAAATGACTTTTGGTTGCTTGGAATCACGGTAATAGAAATAAAGCATCGCACCGAACAGCAACGATAAGAGCGCTGCACCTGGTGACATCGGTTTGAGTTGCGACCCAAAGGCTAACAATTCCCCCACCCCGGCCACCCATGTCCAAATCACCATGGCTGACAAACCGGTCACGAGCAACGCAAAGACTTGACCGACTCGGTTTCGATTTATTGAAAAACTTTGCATAATCCAGCATCTCGACTGGTTGGTGGAGTTTATCACGCGGCAAGCGAAAGTCACATCTTTTCACTTTTACCGGCCGCAAAATATCTTTGTCCGTTTCGGCTAAAATTCGTTATAGTGCGCTGCACCGTGAAGATACCACTCCGAAAATTTCTTGCCATTGCCGGGCTGACCACATTGGAGGCGTTGCGCCAGCCATTCGCTCTGTTGCTTACCACCATGAGCGTGCTTGCCATCGCATTGATGCCGGTCCTGCTGATGCATACAATGGGCGAAGCACAGAAATTAGTCCAAGATAGTGCGCTGGCGTTGCATTTCGTCTGTGGTCTATTGCTCGGAGGCTACGCGGCAAGCGCGGCACTTGGACGCGAAATCCGTCGTGGCACCTTGGCCACCGTACTCAGCAAACCGGTCGAGCGTGGCACATTTTTTCTCGCGAAATTTGCCGGGGTGGCCGGTGTACTCATTTTGTTTTCTATCGCAACTGGCATCACCACCATGTTGGCCGGACACATGGCCGCCGATCCTTATAATTCCGAGACGACCCTCAGCCTTTGTCTCTACATAGTCCCGTACGCCGCGTTCATTATCGCCGGCATTCTGAACTATGCCATGCACCGTCCATTTGTCTCGACTGCTTTTATGCTGTTGGTTGTCTTGCTTGCCGGCATATTCGCATTCGCGGCCTTGACCGGCAATGTCGCGTGGCGATTGTTACCGGCCAGCCTATGCATTTCACTGGCAACACTCGTTCTCGCCGGCATCGCGCTCGCGCTGATCACACGCCTCGACCTTGTACCAACGTTGGCGGTTTGCACGGTAATCTTTCTTGTCGGATTGATGACCGACCACCTACTCGGCCGAACCGCCGAAACTAATCACCTCGCGGCGCTAGCTTACAATCTGATCCCGAACTGGCAACATTTCTGGTTGGCCGACGCCCTGACTGGCGAGGGCACAATCCCGTGGAGGTATGTTGGGCGGGTCGGAATTTATGCAACGTTTTATTTGATTGGCAGTCTGCCTTTAGGCATTCTATCGTTCCGCAACGTCGAAACGAAAGCCTGATGGATAAACGCAACGAACGCACAGCATTGTTGGCCGGCCTGATTGCCGGCGTGTGGCTGGTCATGGATTTTGCCCTCGCGCAAGTCACCCAGCTCCGCGTCTTGCCGGCATTGCTACCCTACCACGCACTGGCGTTGGTCATTGCCGTCGTCGTCTATCTCCGCGAACGCTTCAACCGCCGCGTCGAGGAAGAGAAACGCAATGCCGAGCTTGCCGCAACCGAGCGCGTCAGCGCCTCAATCTTTGACCAGCAAGAAGGCGACGAACCATTTTCCATCGCGCACACCCGGCAGCAGTTTGAGCAGTTCATCGTCCCGGCCATCGCGCCGCTGCTCGCCGCCGGTCTCGCCGTCTGGGTTTGGGCGCTCTACCGGCAACTCCACCAACCGGCCGCCGCGCCCGAGCAACGCCTCCTCGCCGCCGCGTTCCTTGCCGGACAAGCCTTCACCACTTTCCTGTTGAGCCGGTATCTGCTCGGCATCAAGCTGCGCGGCCCCGGCATCGCCCACGGCATTATCTGCATCGCCGCGTTCCTTGCCGGCCTCGCCACGCTGGCCGGCGAAATGGGTTACCAGCCGGCTGATCGCATTGCCGCACTCGTGCTCACCGCCTTTGCCGGCATTCTCGCCGTCGAATGCTTTGTCAATTTCCTCGCCGAGTTGTACCGGCCCCGACGCCGGGGCGGGGAGTTCTGCCGGTCCTACGAAAGCCGGCTCGGCGGCCTGCTCACCGAACCCGGCGCATGGGCACGGAACGTTGCCGGTGCGCTCGACTATCAGTTCGGCTTCAAAGTATCTGACACCTGGCTGTTCCGATTCCTCGAAACCGCGCTGCTGCCGCTCGTTTTATTCCAACTCGTCGTGCTCTACCTGTTGTCGTGCCTTGTGTTCCTCGCGCCGGACGAAACCGGCATCCTCGAACACTTTGGCAAGCCAGTCGCGCAACTCGACAGCGGCGCGCATTTGAAATTGCCGTGGCCATTCGAGACCGTCCTCCGCTTCCCGGCCAAGCGCATTCTTTCCTTCCGCATCGGCCAGGGCCAAGCCGGTCAGGTTGAACCGAGTGTCATAGTTTGGAGTGTCCCGCACGTCCAAGGCGAAGAACAATTTCTGGTCGCCGCGCCCCGCAGCGGCACCGACACGAACACAGTGCCGGTCAACCTCGTCGCCTTCAACATTCCGGTCGAGTACCAGATCACCAACGTTTTCGCGTTCGCTTACAATCACGCTGATGCCGCCCGGCTCGTCCAGCAAATCGCTTACCGGAGCCTGACTCAGGAAGCCGCGGCGCGCAACCTGTTTGATTTAATGGGCGCCGGCCAGTCGCAGATTGCCAACGTGCTTCGCGAACGCATCCAAGCCGAAGCCGACCGCCGGCAGCTCGGAATTGAAGTTAAATTTGTCGGTTTGCAAGGTGTGCATCCGCCGACGCAGGTGGCAGAAGCGTTCGAATCCGTGATTGGTGCGCTCGAACAAAAAGAAGCCAGCATTCTCACCGCGCACGCCGGGGCCGGCCGGACCGTCACACTCGCCGGGGCCGAGAGCACGAAAGCCACGTTGGACGCGACCGGGTACCGGGCCCAACGCAGCGAGATTTCTGCCGCCGAGGCGCAACGTTTTTTGATTCTCGCCCAGACCGCGAGTAAATCGCCGCGCGTGTTCCGGGAAAATCTGTATCTCGGCGTGATTGCCGAGGCGTTAGCCGACACCCGCAAGTACATCGTGCCGGCGTCGGCTGCGAACGAAGTCATCCAACTCGATTTCGAGGAGAAGCTCCGGCCGGAGTTGTTCGACCTCGGCACGGAGAAGAAGGAGAAGTAACGCATGAAACGAAACACATTGCTGCTGATTGCCGGTGGCGTGGTGGCGGCGCTGTTCATCCTCTTGCAGGTGCTGTTCACTGTGCGCGAGGGCGAAGCGGTTGTCGTCACGACCTTCGGCAAACCGGTGCGCGCCATCACTGACGCCGGCTTGTACACACGCGCGCCGTGGCCGGTCCAGCGAATTTACCGGTTTGACAATCGGGTCCACACCCTCGAAGGTGCGTTTGAAGAAACGCTCACGCGCGACGGCAAGAACATCCTCGTTGCCGTCTATGTCGGCTGGCGCATTCAAGCGCCGATTCAGTTCCTCGAACGCATCGGCACGGTCGAGCAAGCTGAACGCAATCTCGACGCGCTGTTGCGCAGTCAGAAAAACGCCGTCCTCGGCCAAGTCCCCTTCTCCGCCTTGGTCAACACCAACACCGCCGAGGTGAAATTCGAGCAGATCGAAGGCGACATGCTCAAAGCCGTCAAACCCGAAGCGGCTGACCGGTACGGCGTCGCCGTGCAATTCCTTGGCATCCGCAAAATCGGCTTGCCGGAATCCATCACGGAAAAGGTTTTTGCACGCATGAAAGCTGAGCGCGAGGAAATTGCCGAGCGCTACCGGTCCGAGGGCGAAGGCGAAGCGATCAAGATTCGCGCCGCCGCCGACAGCCAACGCAACCAGCTCCTCGCCCAAGCCGAAGCCGATGCCAAACACATCCGCGCCGAGGGCGACGCCAAGGCGGCCGAGTCGTATCAAGTTTTTGAAAAGAACCCGGAACTGGCGATGTTCCTGCGCAAGCTGGAAGTGCTTGAAGGCACGTTGAAGAAGAAATCTACCGTCGTCCTCAGCACTGAGACCGAACCGTTCGATCTCTTGCAAGGCGACAAGGCGCTGCCAAAGAAATAATGTCCGATCACCCGACAACACCTGATACCGGCGATGCCGCCCTGACCGGCGCGCTCAACGCCAGCTTCCGCATTTTGCGCTGGCTGATGATGCTGGTTGCCGGCTTATATCTTGTCTCCGGCGCCTTCAATGTCCATCAAGGCGAACGCGCCTACGTGCTCGTGTTCGGCAAGATTGTCGGACTGGCCGGCGAGCGTCTGCTCGAACCTGGTCTGCATTGGACCTGGCCGCGCCCGATTGCCGAAATCGTCCGCATTCCGAAAGAACGTGTGCAGACGGTGGATTCCGCAACGTTCTGGTACAAAGACGAGAAGCCATCGGAAGGCCAGCCGGCCGCCCCGCCGGGAACACTCCGGCCCGGCACCGACGGCTACACATTGACTGGCGACGCCAACCTGATTCATTCGAAATGGGTTTTAAGCTACGTCGTTGACGACGCGGAAATCGTCAGCTTTCGGTTGGCTGACCTCGAATCAATCTTGCGCCGCGAACTCGATCGCGCCGTCCTCCAATGCACTGCGCGCCGGCCCGTGGATCAAGCGTTGCGCACCGAGATTGAAGCATTGCGCGGCGCAGTGGATGCCACACTCCGCCAGCGCGCCGAAACACTCGCGCTAGGCATCCGCGTTAACCGCGTAGACGTGCTCGCCCTCGCCCCACCCCGGCAAGTCACCGCCGCCTTCGCCAGCGTCATCGAATCCGAACAGGATCGCAGCAGCAAAATCAGCGCCGCTCGCGCCGCTGCCGCCCGGTCGCTCAACGAAGCCGCCGGGGAAGCCGCCCGCCTCAAGTCCGAAGGTGAAACCTACAAACGCCAGATTGTCGCCGAAGTCAGCGCCAGCGCCGATTACTTCACGAAAGTTTACGAGCAATACCAAAAGAATCCCGACATTATTGCCCAGACGCTCCGGCAAGACACGCTCCATCGCGTGCTGACCGGCGTGGATCAAAAGTTCCTCATCCACCGCAACGCGACCGGTCAGCAGCAATTGCGCCTGTTGATCAATCCCGAACCGCAACCGCTCGTGCCGCCGACAAGACCGTAACATGCAAACCCACAGCCACGCTCACGAACATCACGCCGCGTGTTGCGACCACGAAATGGCGCCGCGCTTGTTCCTCTGGATTTGCATCGGCACGGCCTTCGTCGTCAACGCCTACCTTGCGGACTGGCTATACAAGCTGAACGCGACGGTCGGCGACGTCAGCGCCGCCATCGGCGCGATCATTTTGATGCTGCCGATTCTCCGCACCGCCCTGCGCGATTTGCGGCGCGGCGAAGTGCGGATGAACGAACTCGTCGCCATCGCCGTGTTGGCCGCGTTCGTGCAAGGCGATTTCCGCACCGCCGGAGTGGTCGCATTCTTCATGTTGATTTCGGTCGTCATCGAAACCCGCTCCGCCGAAGGCGCGCACGCTGCCATTGAAGGTCTCATCCGTCTCACCCCCACCAATGCCTGCCGGCTGACCAAGACCGGAGAGGAAATCGTCCCGGCCGATCAGCTCCATGCCGGCGACCGCGTCCGTATCTTGCCGGGTGATAATGTTCCCGCCGACGGCCAGATTCACGCCGGCAAGACCACGCTCAACGAAGCCACCATTACCGGCGAATCGTTGCCGCGCGATAAAGGCCCGCAGGACGAAGTCTATGCCGGCACGCAGAATCTAACCGGCGCCATCGAGATCATCGTGACCCGTGTCGGCGCGGATACGACCCTTGGGATGGCTCGCGAACTAATTCTGGCCGCCGAGCAAACACGGCTGCCAATGATGCGGATCATTGACCGGTACATTGGCTATTACACCCCGGCGGTGTTGATGATTGCCGGGCTGGTCTGGTTCTTTACCGGCGACTGGAACCGTGTGATCGCTCTGCTGGTCACGGCCTGCCCGTGCGCGTTGATCCTGGCGACGCCGAGCGCGATGGTCGCGGCGTTGTCCGCGGCGGCGCGGCTCGGCATCCTCGTTAAAGATGTGGCCGATCTCGAAGCGGCGGCGCGGCTGACGGCGTTTGTTTTCGACAAGACCGGCACGCTCACGACCGGCCAACTCGGCGTCACCCGGCTCGCGCCGGCCGACGGCGTCCAACCGAGTGAATTATTATTAGCCGCCGGCAGCTCCGAGCGGTTCAGCAAACATCCGGCCGCGCTCGCGTTGGTCGCGCTGGCCAAGGAAGCGAACCTCACCTTGGTCGAACCGCAGGATTTCCGGGAAGAACCCGGCCAAGGCGTCGTCGCCACCGTGGCCGGTGCACCGGTCGTCTCCGGTCGCGCCACATGGTTGCAAGCGCACGGCATCACCGTGGCCGAAGTGGACACCGAAGGTCTGAGCGTGATTTTTGTAGCACAAAACGGCCGGTATCTCGGCTGGGTCGGCTTACAAGATCAGGTGCGTCCCGAAGCCGCAACCGCCTTGAAAGAATTGAGCGAGTTGAACATCAAGCGCCTCGCGATGGTGACCGGCGACCGCACCTCCGTGGCAACCCGCGTAGCCGGAGAAATCGGCTGCAAGGAATTCAAGGCCGAGTGCTTGCCGCAGCAGAAAGTTGAATTTGTCAACGCCGTCAAAGCCGCCGGTTACCACGTCGCCGTTGTCGGCGACGGCGTGAATGACGCACCGGCTCTTGCTGCCGGCGATACCGGCATCGCGATGGGCGCGGCCGGCAGCGATGTGGCAATTCATAGCGCGACAATTGCGCTGATGAGCAACGACCTGCGCCGGCTGCCGTTCCTCGTCCGTCTCTCGCGCGGCGCGCGGTCGGTCATTTACCAAAACCTTGGTGTGGGCGGGCTGTTCATCGTCGTCGGCTTGACTGCCTCCGGTCTCGGCCTGTTGAATCCGATTGTCGCTGCGATACTCCACAACATTGGCTCGCTGATTGTCGTCTTCAACAGCGCCCGTCTCATCCGCGCCGGCGAAGAGCTCGATCAGAAATCATGAACGAACCGCTCATTGAAGCCAGCCATTTGACGAAGGTGTTTCGGGATTTCTGGCGGCGGCCAAAAGTCCGGGCGGTCAACGACATCTCGTTCACAGTCCAACCCGGCGAAGTCTTTGGGCTGCTCGGGCCGAACGGGTCCGGCAAGAGCACCACACTCAAGATGTTGCTCGGCCTGCTCTACCCCACCAGCGGCCAGTTACGCGTCCTGAGCCGGTCGCCGCGCGCTGTGAAGACGAAGGCGCGCATCGGTTACTTGCCGGAGGAATCCTATCTTTACCCATACCTGACATCGAAGGAGACATTGACATTTTACGGTATGTTGTTCGACCTGCCGGCGAGCGAACGCCGGGAGCGGTTGGAACAATTATTCCAGATGATCGGGTTGCGCCACGCGCGGGACCGGCAGGTCGGCGAATTCTCGAAAGGCATGGCACGCCGGATCGGGTTGGCGCAAGCGCTGATCAACGATCCGGATTTGGTAATTCTTGACGAGCCGACGTCGGGACTTGATCCGATTGGCTGCCGGCAGGTGAAAGATTTGATTCAGGCACTCGCCAAACGCGGCAAGACAATTTTGCTGTCGTCGCATTTGCTGGCGGATGTCGAAGATGTGTGCGACCGGGTCGCGATTCTTTACAATGGCCGGGTCCAGGCGCTCGGCACAATCAACGAGTTACTCGAACAACGCCAGCAATACCGGCTCACAATACCGGAGTTGCCGGCGGAAGCGATGCAACGCATCCTCGCCGCCGTGCGCACGGAACTCGGCAGCGAGCCGGTCATGGATCATCCCCGGCGTGATCTCGAACAATTTTTCCTCGAAATCGTCGAGAAAGCCCGGCAAGCCACGACCGAAGCCAGCGGTGTTGGCCCGGCGGCCGGCGTGGCCCGGTATCTCGCCGGTGACGCCAAGCTCCAGCAACTCGTGACGCCCACGGCATCCGTGCCGGCCGCGCCGCCGACTGCTGATGAGAAACGGCAAGCCGACGAAAAGCTTCGCCGGTTGCTCGAGTCCTCCCAGCCGTAGCATGAGAAAGATTCTCGCCATTGCCGGCATCGCCATCCGCTCCGCGATTCGGTCGCGGGTGGTCGTCGTATTGCTGGCGTTGCTGCTGATCGCGATCATCGCCCTGCCGCTGACAATCAAAGGCGATGGCACCTTGACCGGCGCGGTGCAGGTGTTGCTCCGGTACACTCTCGGCGCGGTTAACATCATTCTCTCCATCGCCACGCTCTGGGCCGGTTGCGCGGCGATTGCGGCAGAGGTGCAGGAACACCAAGTCCAATTGCTCGTCACCAAGCCGGTCACGCGCGCCCAGTTATGGCTGGGGAAATGGCTGGGGTTGCTGGCGCTGAATGCCGCGTTGCTGGCCGTGGCCGGTGGCGTGACGTACGGTTTGTTGCATTGGCATCTCAACCGGCAACGCTTGTCGGCGCAGGATCGCACCGCGTTGCGCGAGGAATTATTGGTGGCGCGCCGCGTGGTCAACGCCGAGCTGGTCTCGGTGGAGGCGGATGCGCAACGAATTTTCCAAGAGCAACTCCACAGCGGCGCCATCCCGAAGGAAGCGCGCCAGGATCAAGTGCTGACCGCAATTCGCCAAACCTTGTTACAGCAGGCGCACGCGGTGCCGCCCGATTTGATGCTCCGACAGGTCTTCAAAGTACCCCGGGCAACGACCCGGCCGTTAGTGGTACGCTACAAATTCACCTCGTCGCTGACCGACAAGAATCCGGTGGCCTGCATCTGGCTGGCCGGCGCGCCGGAACGACCCGACCGGTTTCAACGCCCCGAAATGGCCGCGCCGGCCGGTGTGCATACATTGCAGATCCCGGCCTCGATGGTGGCGACGGATGGCACGTTGACGGTGGACATCGCGAATGTAAATCCCGAACAGCTCACGATGGTGTTCGCACCAGCAGATGGCGTGCAACTGCTGGTGTACGATAGCAGTTTTGCGGCGAATTTTTCCCGGAGCCTGTTGGTAATGCTCGGCGAGTTGGCGTTCCTCGGTGCGCTGGCGGTAACGATGGGCAGCTTGTTCTCGTTGCCAGTGGCGGCGTTGACGACGGCCTATGCGGTGATGCTCATGAACATCGGCAGCTACCTGCAAACGTTGACGCAGGAAACGTTCATCATCGGGTCGGCAACGGCGCCCGGCGCGACACCCGGCCTGCTCGACCTGGGGATACATTTTTTATACGTCGGCTTGTTTTGGATGACGAAACCATTTCAGACAGCCAGTCCGCTCGAACCGCTGGCGGTTGGCGAACTGGTGAGTTGGTGGTGGGTGGGCGGCGTCTGGTGGTGGCAGGTGGTGGTGGCCGGCGGGATTTTGGCGGCGGCCGGCACATGGATTTTTAATCGCCGGGAACTCGGGTTGCCAGCGTAAGCTGATGAAACACGGCCTGACAATTTGGTTATTGCTGTTGGCCGGCATCTGCTTTTGGCAGGCAGGCCGGTTGCAACGGCCATTGGTGCAAATGCGCCGGGATTTGCATTTGTCCACCGGCGAGCCACTGGAAAACACGCCGCCGCTGGTGGCGTTCACGACAGTGGCCATGGGCGGCTTCTGTGGCGTGATTGCGGATTTACTCTGGCTGCGCGCCTCGGCCTTGCAGCAGGACGGCAAGTATTTCGAGCTGGTGCAACTGGCGGATTGGATCACGAAGCTCGAACCGCGCATGAAACAGGTCTGGGCGTTTCACGCATGGAACATGGCCTACAACATCAGCGTGCTTTTCAACAATCCCTCCGACCGCTGGCGCTGGGTCCGGCAAGGTATCATGCTCTTGCGCGACGAAGGACTGCGCTACAATCCTGGCGAACCGAACCTATACCGGGAACTCGGTTGGATTTATCAGCACAAAATGTCCGGCAACAGCGACCAGATGAACGTCTACTACAAGCGCTGGTGGGCGGACGAGATGGCGCGCTTGTTCGATGGGCCACGGCCGGATTATCAGCACCTGACCGCCAGCCAGATTAAAGTGATGAAGGATGTTTACAAGCTTGACCCGGTCATCATGCAGCAAATTGATCGCGAATACGGGCCGCTCGACTGGCGGCTGCCGCAGGCGCACGCGATCTATTGGGCGTGGCGCGGCAAGAAGGTTGCGACCGGGTTCGACGCTGTGCAGTTGGACCGGATGATTTTTCAATCAATGGCCGATGCGGCGCTGGAGGGCGAACTGTTCATCAACCGGGCGGAACAGGTGTTCATTACCGGCCCAAACTTCGCCGTCTTTGAAAAGGCACGCAAAGCTTACGAGAAAGCCATTGCCGATAATCCCGGCGAAACGAGTATGCAATCAGGCCAGCGGAATTTCCTCCGCACGGCAGTGATGATGCTGTTCACGAATAACCGTCTGGCCGAAGCGCGCAACGTCTTTGCCGATTTGCGTCACCGGTATCCATCGCCGGAATTCAATCAAGGGCTGGATGCCTTTGTGTATTCGAGCCTGACCACCCTCCTGCACGACATCAGCCAACGCGAGGCGACCGGCATCGTCATCGGTGCATTGCAACAAAGCTGGTTCTGGCTGGCCATGGGTGACGAAGACCGGGCCCAAGGATTTCAACTGATGGCGCGCACAGTCTGGCGCGAATATATGAAGACCCGCAGCGCGCCGGAGATTGCCGAGCGGGCCGGTCTGGCTCCGATTGAGCAGCTGAGCGAGCAAGCCCGGACAATGGTTAAAGAAAATCTGACCACAAGTGAGGCCAAGGCCAAGCTCGTTCAGCCGCCTCAGTAAACGAACGTCTCCAACTCATACCGGGCGAGATACGGCTTGCCACGCCGCGTATCGAAGCGCAAGCCCAAGCGAATTTCCTGTTCCTGTGCGCGCATTTCTTCGGAGGACAAGGGCGTCACCGCATCGCTCATCGCTTGCGTGTCATATTGGCTGCCGGGATAAACCACCAGTGGTGAGAAATAAATGTAATCATTCCGGCCGAGCGGCATTTCATTGAGTACGCGAATCGTTTCACGAATATGCCCCGCAGCATTTTCGTGGCCGCCGACGCCGACGAGGACGATAACGCCGACGATGATGTCACATTCCTTCAACAGCCGGACACATTTCAAGGCAGCGTCAGGCGTGGCCGGTTTACGGAGCCATTCAAGCAAGGCTGCGTCGCCGGTTTCCAAGCCGATGTAGACACGCCGCAATCCAGCATTCCGCAACTCCCGGTACTCCGTTGCAGTCCGGTTAGTGTTGGTGAAAGCATCGAGAAAGGAACTAATGCCGTCGAATCGTTTTTCGTCGCCAAGCCACCAACTCGCGCCAACACCAGAACTTGCCTGCTCCGGCGGCGGCAACTCCAACTGCTCGGCAATGACGTGGAAGAAATCTTTCAAGATCGAAGTTGGTTGGGTTAGCGCATTGGCTTCGCCGAGGAAGATTGACCGGCGGGCGCGCAAGCCTTCGCCGTGATACCGAATTGCATCGCGGATGTGTTGTCGAAATTCGTCCACCGATTTCTTGCGGTGCTTCACGCCCCGGTACAACCCGCAAAACGTGCAGCCGTCGTAGGCGCAACCTTCGGTCGCCTGCAACACAAGTGCATTATACTGGTCGGGCGGCAAAACGGCGACGCGCCCATAAATCGCCTGAAATTGTTGCACGTCGCGCGCCGCCGCCGGCTCGTCGAAGTTGGCCGCCAACCGCAAGACCGGTTCAATGCGTTGCCGGGCTTCAGCTGCCGATGGTTTTGCTAATTCAAACACCAAGCCAGCATCTTGCAGCGCCTCGAACACGGCAATGGCGTGCGGTTGAATCTGCTGAACGACAGTGCGCGCATCACCGTCCGACAAGACACCGCGTTCCATGCCGCCACCTTCTTCGGCGGTCAACTTGCGGCTGTGCAGGACCCGGCCGGAAAGACTGCGGCGCCAGAATTGTTCGTGGTCCGAGACTTTAACCAACCGGCCTTTGAGGTCATAATGCAACGCCAAGTCGGCGCCGAGATACAACACCAGTTCCGTCCCCGAGAGCGCGATGTAAACGTGTGGGCCGTCGGTTAATTGGAATTGCAACCCGGCCGCATAGGCCGGCACATCGTCCAGTCCGCGCTTCTCTTGGTAGCGCAGAGCCTCGACCGGGTGTTGTGGATTTTCGTTCACGTTGCCGGTACTGCCGCCGCGTCCGTGAGCCCGATTTCGTCGTCCGATAAATAACACGCTGGATCAGACGCCCACGGATCACCATACACTTGTAACGCCCGGACCCTAAAACTGCCACCACAAATTTCTTTAAACCGACACGCACCACATCGTCCTTTCAGCAATGGCAATCGATTACGCAGGCCGGCCAGCAATGGAATCGAATTGTCACTCCAGATTTCGCTGAACGGCCGCTGCTTGATATTGCCCAATGTGGCCATCTGCCAGAATTGATCGGGATGGACGTTGCCTTGCGTGTCGATGTTCGAAATGCCAACGCCGGAGGAATTCGCGCCGCCGCCGTTCCACTTCATCAATTGGTATACCTGCTCGGCGAATGCGGGTTTAATTTCCCGGAGCTTAAGATAGAGGTAAACGTTGTCTGCGTGGTTGTCCACGGTAAGGATTTCCTTACTCAAACCGCGTTTATGAAAACTTAGCGTGCGTTCGAAAATGATGTCCATCGCCCGGCGCACTTCCATCGGCGTGAGTTCGTCCGCCGCGCTGCCGCGGCCGGAATAAACCAAATGATAGAAACACGCCCGCTGGACGCCTTCGGCTTCGATGAAATCGAAGATCTGGTGCAGGTCCATGCAGTTGCGCCGCGTCAACGTCAGCCGCAGGCCGACCTTTTGCCCAACGGCCGTGCAGTTCCGAAAGCCGCGCACTGCTTTGTCGAACGCACCGGTCACGCCGCGAAAATGATCATTGGTCGGGCCGATGCCGTCGAGCGAGATGCCGACATAGGTCGCGCCGATTTGTTTGAGCTTGGCGGCAATGGCTTCGTCAATCAATGTGCCATTCGTCGAAAGTGTGACGCGCAATCCTTTCTGCGTCGCGTATTCCATTAACTCCAGCGTGTCGGGTCGCACCAGCGGTTCACCGCCTGAAAACAGCAACGCCGGCACCTTGAACCCGGCCACGTCGTCGATGTTTGCCACCGCCTGCTCGTAAGTCAATTCGCCGGGGTACTTCTGCGCGAAACTGTCGGAGTAGCAATGCACACACTTGAGGTTACAGGTCCGCGTAACATTCCAGACGACAATCGGCCGGCGCTCGCTGGCCGATTTCGGAGAACCATGGCCGTGGCCATACCGGAGATTATCGGCGGGCTGATCGACGCCGCAGTAAAGTTTCGTGATGTTAACCATTACGCTGTTTCCACTTCCAGCCGTTGCTGACGTTTCGGCTCATAAATGCAATACGGCTCCTCGGCCATGTAATTGCCGTCGGCTTCATAGAACGCTCGTGCCCGGCAACCCAGACACACCTTCTTAAACTCGCAACAGCCGCACTTGCCTTCGAGTTCGTCGGGGTTACGCAACCGGCGGAACACCTCGGCACTTTCCCAGATGTCGCGCAGCGCTTGCTTTTTCACGTTACCGGCGCTGACCGGCAAGTAACCGCACGGAAAGACTTCGCCGGTATGCGACACGAAACAAATCGCGCTGCCGGCCAGGCAACCTTTCGTCATGGCGGACATGTCGTGATGATGACCGGGGCCTTGCGGCTTGCCGTAGCTGTGCGTCGCTTCAATGCGGATATGTTCGCTGGCGGCACGCTGGCGCATGATCCGGAAATAATGCGGCGCGCACGTCGCTTTGAGATGGAGTTGCCGGAGCTTGCTCTTGTCATACATCCAATTCAACACGCGCTCGTACTCCGTCGCCGGCAACATGTTCGCCTCGGCAATCTGGACGCCGCAGCCGACCGGCACCAGCATGAACAAATGCAACGCGTCCGCGCCAAGCGCCACCACCTTGTCGTAAAGCAGATCCACTTGGTTGACGTTGTGTTTGGTGACGGTGCAATTGATCTGCAAGCTCATCCCGCGTTGCTTGAGAAAACGGAAACCGTTCAGCGCCGCGGCCAACGAGCCGGGTTGCCGGCGGAAATTGTCGTGCGTCGTCTCGTCCGCGCCGTCAATGCTGATTGCCACGCGCCGGATCCCCGCGTCCACAATCTGGCCGGCCACCGTATCCGTAATCAACGTGCCATTGGTGGCGAGCGCGACCGTCAAACCACACTGGCCGGCGTGTTCGGCAATCTGGAAAATATCGGGACGGAACAATGGCTCGCCGCCCGACAACACCAGAATCGGTTTGGCGAATGCCGCCAGTCCCGTGATGAATTGCCGGGACTCGTCAGTGGTCAGATCGTTTCGCATCAACTGCTTGCTGACGTCGATCCGCCGGCAATGGACGCATTCCAAGTTACACCCCGCCGTGGTCTCCCAAAAGACCAGCCGGAGATCGTTCGGGGCGTTTTGCTTGGAGGTCACCATTGCGGAGAGTTTAACACACACCCACACCTGCCGCAACCGCAGCGCAATTAGCGCTCAGTACGCCCGGTCGCGATTAGTACGCCGGGCCAATTCGCTCGCGTACCGGCGGCCCAATTCGGTGCGGTGCTGCATCGCCCAATCTGTCAGCTTCGTGGAACCGGTCGGCGGCGTCGTGACGGCGAGCAATCCGGCCATCAAGCCTTTCATCTCGTCCACCGTGATCAGCCGGTCCTTCACAAACCAACCAACCACCCGGCTCATGGCGTAACCCAGCCCGGGCGGCGTTGGCACGATCAGCCGGCGCACACCGATGATCCGCGCGATCGTCGTGACGAGTTCCCGGTAATGGAAAGTTTCCGGGCCGATGGCGTTGATGATTTGATTATCCGTCCCCTGCCCTGCGCTCACGGCCAACTCGGCCAGGTCATCCACGTAAATCGGCTGGAGCCGGTAACTGCCGTCGCCAAACACGCCAAACACCGGGAACCGGCGCAAAGCCCACGCGATGTTGTTCACCAAAATGTCTTCCCGGCCAAACAACACCGTCGGCCGCAGAATCGCGTAGGAAATGCCGGACTCGATCAACGCCCGTTCCAACTGCGCCTTGCCGGCGAAATACTCCAGCGGCGAATCTTCGGCGGGATTGGTGATGCTGATGTGGACGATCCGCCGCACGCCGGCCGCTTTCGCGGCGGCGAACAAGGCCCGCGTGTTGCGGATGGCCGCGGCATGCGTGAACGTCTTGGAATTGAACCGCACCCAATAAGTGTTGTACAGCACCGCGACGCCAGTCAGCGACCGCACCAGCTCGGCCGGGTTGTCGAAGTTGAATGGGAATGCCAAAACGCGCGCGCCGAACGGATTCGGACGATGCAAAGAGTTGGTCAACGTGATGACCTTGCCGCCGTGATCAAGCAAGCGTTGCGCGATGTACTTGCCCGAATAACCGAACGCCCCGGTCACGCAATGCGTTTGTGATTGAGTGTTGCTGTCCATGTCAGAACCCAAGCTACGCTCCCCACCCAGCATTTCAAACACAATCGGGAAGCCACAAAACAACGCGGCCGGGAAGTCGCCTGACCAGTTTTATAAATTTGTAGACCGGGAATCGGAACTCAAAGTTTAGTCCCAAGCACTCACCGGATAGTCCTGAACATTATCCGGTGAGTCTTCAACATTGTCCGGTCAGTCCTGAACACTGTCCGGTGATACTTGAACATTATCCGGTGAGTCCTCAACACTATCCCGTGAGTCCTCAACACTATCCGGTCAGTCATAAACACTATCCTGTGAGTCCTGAACACTGTCTGGTGAGTCCTGAACACATTCCGTTGAGTCCTAAACACTCAACTTTGAGTCCTAAAGACTCAACTTTTATATATGCAAACTCAACAATGGCAAGCTTTTGCCTATAAAACAGGGCATCCTGTCCGGGTTCGATAAAATCGGCCGGGCAGGATGCCTTTGGGTATCCGTTTTGTGCGGATTTTTACTTGGACGGGGTGGTGGTGGTGGTCGTGGTGGTGTCTGCTTTCTTCGTCTTTTCAAACCGTGCGCCCAACTGGTCGGCGACCGGCTTCAAGCCGGGCGTGCTGGCGACGGCGGCTTTGACGTAGTTATAAACCATCGTGCCTTCTTTCATCGCTTCCCCGCCCACGGCCAGCCGGGTGTCATCGGTATCGGAAGCCAACTGCGCGACCACCGTCGTCAAGTCGGTCAACACCGCGAACAGATCCACGTCGGACTCGAACTCGTCCGCGTCGAACGTGGCCGGGAACACCGACGGATTGTCCTTAACGGCCTGCAAACAGTTTTGCACAAACGAAAGGCTGTCAGGCCCGAGTTTGAAGGTGCGTTTCCGGTCTTGCACAGTAAGACTGATCAGGAACGGCAATTTTGATCGGATCGTTGCCACGGCAGCTTTGATGGCTTGCACGTCGGCGTCGGCGACTTGGGCACTGATGTTTCCGTAAGGCATGGGTTTTTTCCTTTCTGGCGCATCGCCATTCCAGGCCAAGCCCGGCTGATTCCAAGTCAACCCCGGCTCGTTCCAGACAATAGGCTTGCTTGCCATATTACAAAAATAAAAAAACACCCCGCCCCGTGTAAAGAAAAAAAGTGTGCCGACCGTGTCGCAAAATTTTCTTGACGCTGCCGCCGAATCGCTAATGAGGAATTTGCCGAGCGTCTGTAAGAATGGCGAGTTGTTTTGTGTTGGCGTCGAATAGTTCGGACTGCAAGAGACGCGAGTTGGCAAGGTTTACGTATTTCGCGTCACGATTACAAATTAGTGTGCAACTAATTCTCTGACGTGCGCAACATCATGGCGGCGGATCGCCCGTAGCTGAGATGCCATCAACGTAGTGACGGTAATGGTTTCACCTGTGAGTGTCATAAACTCGACTTCGTATCCAGCCCCAGCCTTGTGGACATGTACCACCGTGCCGATGTCGCCGGCGGTCAAGCCGTCGGCGATAACGTCCTCAAGCAGCACTACGCAATCATGTTCTTTAATCATGCTCATTCCTCCGTAGGATACGCTGTAATCAGTCGCGGTGCAATCTGTCCTTTATCGAACTGCCAGACCGTTCGCACATGCGGTCGGCGTCCATCAGGCGTATGCAACGCTCCCTCCACTTCATAACGCGGCCCGAAAACAGTCTGTGTGATTTTGGCCACTTTATGCTGTTGGCCGTGCTCGCGCAACCGTTCCGCTAAAACTTCCCATGCTGCCACGTTAAACCCGAAACTTGTAAAGAATCGCGCCTTGCTCGCGCCATACCGGTGCGTCGAGTTAAGTAGATAATCGACAATCTTTTCCTCCTCGACAACAAGGTGCTCAATGTTGGGAAGTTTCATATTCGCTATGCCAGAAAGACGTTTTCATTATGCCAACCAAGTGCTTCGACCGATGGCGCATACTCATCGTCGGCCACGAAACGAATGCGTTTGCCGTGGAATCCCAAAACGCTCTCGGCAGATTCATCACCAGAAAGCCTGTTGAGATATGTGGCCGCAATCACAGTTAAGTCTTTAGAATTTACCGAAATCACGCCCTCATCAAAAGCCCAGTGATGGATGCCACACAAGCAAATCCCATTACGAGGATCATCCGAGCCGCATTTGCTTTTCGGAACGATATGCGCGGCTTCGGATTCATACACGTTACTTGGTGTGCCAAGACGGAAATCACAAACGGCACAACGATGCTCATACTGTGTCGTGACAACCTTGCGGAAAGCCCGGTCGCGCACGAACGCAGTGCGAAGTGTTTCCTTCCTTTCGCTAGAAGTGTCGAACGTTTCAAATTTGCCTAACGCAAGTCGGCACAACTCCTTTTCCTGTTTTTGCACTTCGTGCTCTTGAATCGCGATTGCTTCTGGCGGATGGGCGAGGATAAGTTGCAAGCCGGCCTCGGAAAGAGAGTATTTCCATTTTACGCCGTCGATGAAGCCCATCGCTCTAAGCCAGTTTAAGCGATGACGACATTGATTGCCCAGAGTTCGTGCGCTCCAAATCTTCATCCGTGGAAACCGGTCTTTGACTGTTTCAAACCACGCTTCTTTGAGAGAGTCGGCACTGATACTTTTACCGTTGCGTAGGACTTCGAGAACAGCGGCAACACCGGCAAACTGTCTCTCAAAAATTTCCAGTAGTGCTATCGGCGAGGTGGCATCCAAAACAGTTCGCGCCTCGCGTGTAAGGCGACATCGTCCATCGCGCACAGTCACGAGTCCGCTACTAATGAGGATAACGGTGTACACATCACGCGCAAAGTAGTTACTAAGGTCATACGACTTGCGAAGCCATTCGTAGGTGTCGGTCGGCGTTGGTTTCGCGCTGTCAATCCACCGCAGCGTGCGAAGTAGATTCTCAAACTGTTCCACCACTTCGCCAGCCATCGGATACAACGTTGTTTTCACGTTTTCTGCCATAACAACAGATTTAGTTTAAAGACTTGGTATTGAGTACCAGTGTTCCATCCTCATCTTCATACACCACGCGGGCATTGCCAGAAAGCTTAACCGCCGATGTCTCGCCATACATGCGGCCAGTTTCCTGTGTTCGCGCCACCCATATCAAGTCGCGGGCCGGATAGCTCTCCAATTCGTGCAGTAGTGTGACCGGTAAAAAATCCGGCCATTCATTGCCTAAATCGTCTTTCTCAAACCGAATCACATCGGCAGCAGTGTCCCCCGAATGATGGCGATAACCCGACTCCGCTCGCCATGCTTTACCGACATACCGAGGAAGCTTTGAGATCAAGCGATTCCCTCCGTCGGGCAAACCTCCAAACCGTTCTCATTCGTAACATGCAAAAAAAGATTCGAGCTATTCGGCGTCGGGCTCATCGTAAAATAAAGTCCTTTGCGCCCATTTGGATCAAGCGTGCCATATTTTCGGATGGCAGCTAGGGGGTTCATTATCCATGCTTTTCGATTAAACGTGAAAAGCGTAATCAGATTCGAGACACCCTGACGGTGCGCCTTCAATTCCACTTCACCCAGGTCAGGTATCGGCAAATTGTTTTCGGTTAATTGGAGTACTTGTTCAAGTGTATGGCCAATTCCTGTCGGTCCCGAGCGCGCTGACCGGATAAAACCTCGTTCCCTAAGTTGAGCAAAGCGTTGTTTGAATTCAATTAGTGTCATAATCGGTTAATGAATACTGAGTGTAGCGAGATGAATACCCTTCGGCAAGCTCAGGGTGACAGACTCGGATGAATCCATAAGCCGGTTAACAGCAATTCCAGGTTGCCAACGACATGGCGGGTTTGCTAAAAAAATCCTCGAACGCAAACCGGTAGCCTTAACCCCGCTTTGAGTGGGGTAAACCAACAGGAGGAACCCAATGTTATTCGATCCCAATGTCCCCCAGCCGGGCGATAAGCTCGATGCTGATGTTGTCCGCAACCAACTCAACGCGCTCAACGAAAAGATTGATGCCATCCCGGCCGGTCCGCCCGGGCCGCAGGGGCCGCAGGGCGATCAAGGGCCACAAGGCCCGCCGGGTGGTACGAACCCGGAAACTGATCCGGTCTTTTCTGCCAGCGAAGCCGCGCAGTTTGTGCCGGGTGACAAGAACAAGCTCGATAATGCCTTGCAGCCGGGGAGCAATGTCAGCGCGCTCGTCAATGATGCGAAGTATCTTGTTAATCCGATGTCCGCCGTGGCGCCGGGGGACATGGTTTATACGATGTGGTCGGACAGTTCGCCGGGGGCGGTGATGAATGCGCGGTTGCCGATTGGGACGCCCGGGCAAATTCTCGCCGCCACTCCCGGCTGGCAGAATGGCACCGGAGTGTTTCCCGCTTGGGTGGATAATACCGCCTTGCAGCCGAACCCGACTGCCAACGGCACTTATCCCATCGCCAATGACGGCGTGACCAGTGGCCAGTTGACCGGCATCACCATCACAAATGGTTTGATCACTGCCGTTACGGTTGTGCCGTGACCGGTGCGCCACGCCGACAAGGATTCGCCATAAAAGAGAAAGGCGCGCCGGATGGGCGCGCCTTTTCTTTGGTTGTGACTGATTGATTACGCGGCCGGCTTGAAGCTGGTGATGGCGCGCATGTATTGCGCCCGCTCAAACGCGGTCGGGTTCGGGCACTTCAGTTGACTCATGCTGCCTTGCAGTTGTTCAACCGATTGGTACAAGTGTTCCTCCATCCAGTCGCGCATCTCTTTTTCCATCGTCCGCAGATGACCCACGCCGTGCGCGAGGAGCGCGGAGGCGATCATCGTGCAGTCGGCGCCGGCCATCAGCATCTTCAAGACGTCTTGCCCGGTCTGGATGCCGCTGGTGCCGGCCAGGTCGGCGCGAATCTTCCCGTTCAGGATTGCCAGCCAGCGCAACGGCAACCGCAACGCTTGCGGCGTGCTCAACAACACGCTCGGCTGCACTTCGAGATCGTCGAGGTTGATGTCGGGCTGGTAGAACCGGTTGAACAACACCAGCGCGTTCGCGCCGGCATCGTCGAGCCGCTTGGCCATGTTGGCCATGTTGCTGAAGAACGGGCTGAGCTTGACCGCGACCGGGATTTTCACGCTGGCCTTGACGGCTTTGACGATGTCGAGATATGTCTGCTCGACCGCGGCGCCGCTGAGGTTGATGTCGGTCGGGATGTTGTAGATGTTCAATTCCAGCGCGTCGGCGCCGGCTTGCTCGATCTTTTTGGCGAAGCCCGTCCAGCCGCCCATGGTGCTGCCGTTCAGGCTGGCGATGACGGGAATCTTGACGGCGGCCTTGGCTTTGCGGATGTGTTCGAGGTATTCGTCCGGGCCGAGGTGGTAGTCCTCTTCGTCCGGGAAATAACTCAGCGCTTCGGCAAAGCTCTCGGTGCCGGCAGTGAGGTGATGGTCCAACTCCTGCGATTCAAGGCGCAGTTGCTCCTCGAACAGCGAGTACAGCACCACCGCGGCGGCGCCGGCATCTTCAATCTTGCGAATCTTGCCGATGTCATCGGTGAGCGGCTGGCAGGCGGAAACCACCAGCGGATTCTTTAACGTCATTCCCATGTAAGTTGTGCGTAGGTCCATGATTAGTTCTCCTTAAGCGGGGGTTTGGGTGGTACCGGTCGTTGGTGCAGCCGGCGCTTCCGGGGCAAACTTGCGCGCCGCCATGTATTCGTAGAAGCGGAACCGGGTGTCGGCATCTTCCTGTGCCATCTTGAACAATGTCTTGGCCCGGTCGGGCTTGCTCTTGGTCAACATCTTGAAGCGATTCTCCATCATCATAAACGACTCGACCGTCTGGGTGGACTTGCGCGAATCCAACTGCAACGGATTCTGCTGGGCCGCGGCGCGACGCGGGTCGAACCGGTAGAGCAACCACTGGCCGCTGTTCACAATCGCCTTTTGATCCTGCATGGCGGTGGTCATGTTGATGCCGTGCGCAATGCAATGGCTGTAGGCAATGATCAACGACGGGCCGTCGTAGCTTTCAGCTTCGATGAACGTGCGGAGCGTGTGCTCGTCGCGGGCGCCCATCGCCACCGAACCGACGTAGATGTTGCCATACGTCATCGCGATCAAGCCGAGGTCCTTCTTGCCGGCTGGTTTGCCGCCCGCCGCAAACTTCGCCACGGCGCCACGCGGGGTCGACTTCGACATCTGACCGCCGGTGTTGGAATAAACTTCGGTGTCGAGCACCATGACATTGACGTTGCGGCCGCAGGACAACACGTGGTCCAAGCCACCGTACCCGATGTCGTACGCCCAACCATCGCCGCCAAAGATCCAAACGCTCTTCTTGACGAGCATGTCCGCCACCGTCAACAACAGGCGCGATTCGGACGTGTTCAGGCCCTTGATTTTTGCTTTCAAAGCCACCACGCGTTCGCGTTGGTCGTAAATGCCGGCTTCGTCCTTCTGGTCGGCCTTCAACAGCGCCGTCACCAAGTCATCGCCGATTTGCGGCGCAAGACGCTGGACTAATTCCCGGGCGAATTCCGTCTGTTTATCCACCGACAGCCGGTAACCGAGACCGAATTCGGCGTTGTCTTCGAACAGCGAGTTGTTCCAAGCCGGGCCGCGTCCAGCGCAGTTCTGCGCGTACGGCGTCGTCGGCAGGTTGCCGCCGTAGATTGAGGAGCAACCAGTGGCGTTGGCCACCAGCATGCGGTCGCCGAACAACTGCGTCACGAGCTTGATGTATGGCGTCTCACCGCAACCGGCGCACGCGCCGCTGAACTCAAACAGCGGCTGCATGAGTTGTTGTTGCGGGATGCTGCCGACCTTGATCTTGCGGCGATCGAGTTCCGGGATGCTGAGGAAGAAGTCCCAGTTGGTCTTCTCGGCGGCGCGCAACGGCGCTTGTGGCGCCATGTTAATCGCCTTGAGTTTGACCTCGGTCTTGTTCTTTGCTGGGCAGACTTCAACGCACAAGCCGCAACCGGTGCAATCTTCCGATGCCACTTGAATCGTGAACTTGAGGCCAGCCGCCTTGAAGTCGCGGTCGCGTGAATCGGTGGATTTAAACGTTGCCGGCGCTTGGGCCAACACGGCCGGCTCGTAAACCTTGGCGCGAATTGTCGCATGCGGACAAACCATTGCGCACTTGCCGCATTGGATGCAGACCGCGGAGTCCCAGACTGGGATGTCCAACGCGATGTTGCGTTTCTCCCAACGCGCCGTCGCCGTCGGGAACGTGCCGTCGCACGGCATCTTGCTGACCGGCAACAAATCGCCACGGCCGGCAATGATTTCACCGAGCACATTGCGCACGAATTCCGGTGCGACCACCGGCACTGGCGGCAAGAATTCCATCTTGCTGTCCACTTTGCTCGGAACAGTCACCGGGTACATATTCGCGAGCGTGTTGTCCACGGCCTTGAGGTTCATCTGGACGATTTCGTCGCCCTTCTTGCCGTAGGTTTTCTTGATCGAGTACTTGATCGCGTTGATGGCTTCGTCCTTCGGCAACACGCCGGAGATGGCGAAGAAGCAGACTTGCATGACGGTGTTGATGCGTCCGCCCATGCCGCTCTCTTTCGCAACCTTAACCGCATCAATCACGTAGAATTTTAGCTTCTTGTCGATGACTTGTTGCTGCATCGGCCGCGGCAGATGGCTCCAGACTTCTTGGGGGCCAAATGGCGTGTTCAACAGGAACGTGCCGCCGGCGGTCAAGTCCTTGAGCATGTCGTAACGTTCGAGGAAGATCGGCTGGTGACAGGCAACGAAGTTCGCTTTCGAGATCAGGTAGGTCGAGCGAATCGGTTGCGGTCCGAACCGCAAGTGCGACACGGTCATCGAACCCGACTTCTTCGAATCATAAACGAAATAACCCTGCGCGAAGTTATCCGTCTCTTCGCCGATGATCTTGATCGAGTTCTTATTGGCACCCACCGTGCCGTCGGCGCCCAGACCGTAGAACAGGGCGCGCACGACCTTGTCCGATTCAGCCGAGAACTCCGCATCGAAATCGAGGCTGGTGTGGCTAACGTCGTCATTGATACCGATGGTGAAATGGTTCTTCGGCTTGGCCGCGGCGAGATTATCATAGATCGCCTTGATCATGCCCGGCGTGAATTCCTTCGACGACAGGCCGTACCGGCCCCCGACGACCTTGCCGATCTGCCGCCCGGCTTCGAACAGCGCCTGGATACAATCCAAGTACAACGGATCACCGCCAGCACCCGGTTCCTTCGTGCGGTCGAGAATTGCCAGCGCCTTGGTCGTCTTCGGAATCGCCGCGAGGAAACTGGCGATGTCCCACGGCCGGTAGAGGCGGACCTTGATCACACCGACTTTCTCGCCCTTGGCGTTGAGGCAATCAACCGTTTCTTCGACGGCTTCGCAACCCGAGCCCATCAAGACAACCACGCGCTCGGCATCCGGCGCGCCGTAATAGTCGAACAAGTGATACTGACGACCAACAATCTTGGCAAACTTGTCCATGGCCTTCTGCGTGATGGACGGACAGGCTGCATAGAACGGATTGACCGTCTCGCGGCCCTGGAAATAAACGTCCGGGTTCTGCGCTGTGCCGCGCAACACCGGCCGGTCCGGCGACAGTCCGCGTGCCCGGTGTGCTGCGACGAGCGAGTCATCCACCATCGCCCGCATATCGTCTTCGGTCAGCATCTCGACTTTGACCACTTCATGCGACGTGCGGAAGCCGTCAAAGAAATGCATAAATGGAATGCGTGATTCCAGCGTGGCCGCTTGCGCGATCAACGCAAAATCCATCGCTTCTTGTACAGAATTCGAGCACAGCATCGCAAACCCGGTCTGCCGCGTCGCCATCACGTCACCGTGATCACCAAAAATCGATAACCCTTGCATTGCCAACGACCGCGCCGTCACATGAAACACTGCCGGCGTCAATTCGCCGGCAATCTTGTACATGTTCGGGATCATCAGCAGCAGCCCTTGCGATGCCGTGAAGGTGGTCGTCAGTGAGCCGGTCTGCAATGAGCCATGCACCGCGCCAGCTGCGCCGCCTTCACTCTGCATTTCGGTCACTGAGGGAATCGTGCCCCAAATATTTTTGATGCTGCGCGCGGCATATTCATCCGCCCACTCGCCCATCGGCGATGACGGCGTGATCGGATAAATCGCGATCACTTCATTAGTGCGGTAGGCAACATGCCCGACCGCCTCGTTTCCATCCATTGTTACGAACTCTCGTTTTGTCATGTTTTTTATTCTCCTGAAATTATTTATTTAACAAATCCGCGGCAAATCCTCGCCCGTCGGCATGTCGATGACGCGTTCGCCGCCAATCGCCGTCCGCAACAACGCCAGCCCGGCCGACTTCTCGATCACTTCGCCGATCACCACCGACCCGCGGCCGATCGGCACCGACCGCATCGCCTGCACCACCCGGTCCGCATCCGTCCCACGGCAAAACACCACCACCTTGCCTTCGTTGGCAATGCTCAAGGGATCCAAGCCCAACAAATCGCAGGCACCCTGCACCGCCGGACTGACCGGCAACGCCGTCTCCTGCAACCGGATTCCAACGCGAGAGGCCCGCGCCACATCGCACACGGTCGTAGCCAGACCGCCACGCGTCGGATCACGCATCGCATGAACCTCCGCGCCTGAATCGAGCACCGTTTTTACCACTTGCCACAACGGCGCGCAATCACTGACTACACCCGTCTGAAACGCAATCCCCTCCCGCCGGCTCATCACCGCCACGCCATGTTCACCGAGCAATCCGCTCACCACCACCGCATCGCCAGGTAAAACGCGCGCACTGCCGACATCCGCCACCACCCGCCCAATCCCGGCCGTGTTGATGTACAACCCTTCGCACTTCCCCCGCTCCACCACCTTCGTGTCGCCGGTCACCACCTGCACGCCGACTTCCGCCGCCGTCGTCTTGATCGACGCCACAATCTTCTCGAGGTCCGCCAACGGCAGCCCCTCCTCCAAAATCATCCCGAGGCTCAGCCACAACGGCTGCGCCCCCTGCACCGCCAAATCGTTCACCGTCCCGCACACCGCCAACTTCCCAATGTCACCGCCCGGAAAAAAATAAGGTTTCACCACATACGAGTCCGTCGTAAACGCCAACTTCTGTCCACCGAACTCGCGCACCGCGCTGTCCTCCAGCGTCTCCATTCCAAACGCCGGCGCAAACACCCGCTCGATCAACTCGTGCGTCAACGACCCGCCGCCACCGTGGGCCAATAATATGCGATCGTGCTTCATGCCGGTTTCCTCCGCACGACATACCGGGCCTGGCCTTCCTTCACATGAAACCCGATTCCCTTCTTCGGCGGTTCCGGCAGGGCGGGCGGATCAATGATGTCCATCACGCGTTGGAGGATGGTTACAATGGCGGCTTCGTGAACGTCGAGACGTTCTTTCAGTTCCTGCTCCAGCGCGGCGAGTTTGCCCGCCAGTTCCCGGGTGTCCGATAACGCGACGCGCATTTTGATGAAAGCTTCGACCACGTAAACGCTGACTTGGATGGCGCGGTCGGAATTCAGCACGGACGCCGCCATGATCGCGCCGTGCTCAGTGAACACATACGGCTGGACAGGCGAAAACTTGAGCTTCCGGAGGTGGTCGCAATTTGCGACTACCTCGGTTTTCTCCACTTCCGTGAGCTGAAACATGAAATGCGCTGGGAATCGCTCACGGTTGCGCTTCACTTGCTCATTGAGCCGCTTGGTGGACACGCCATATACCTTCGCTAAATCCGCATCAAGGATGACACGCTGCCCGCGCACCGTGAGAATGACATTCTCAATTGGTTTCTTTGCGCTGTATATAATCGGGGTTGTCTTCATTGTCAGTTGTACGCAATGCGGTGACAAACTGGTACCGCCTTCATGCTGCGACCTGCCTCTTCCCGTACTTGAAGTACGCCGCGCACGTGCCTTCGCTCGACACCATGCACGGCCCGAACGGATCGGTCGGCGTGCATGCCTTGCCAAAAAGTTTGCACTCCAGCGGCGTGATCACCCCGCGCAACACATCCCCGCACCGGCACCCCGGATGCGGCCGGGCCGGCTCGAATCGCACCCCGAGCGCCGGCACCGCATCGAATGCCGCGTACTTCATCCGAATCGTCAGCCCGCTGCGCGGAATATTCCCAATCCCGCGCCAACCGGCATCGCACTCCTCGAAAACTTCCGCCATCAACTTCTGCGCCGCCACGTTCCCGCGATCGTTCACCGACCGGCTATACTCGACTTCCACGTCGGCCCGCCCGTCGGCGATCTGCGCCAGCAACATCTCCGTCGCCTTCAACATGTCGAACGGCTCAAACCCGCCGACCACGCACGGAATCCGGTACTTCTCGCAAATAAACCGGTACATCGCCGCCCCGGTAATCACCGTCACGTGACCGGGACAAATAAATCCATCAATCTTCACCTGCTGATCGTGCAGCAATGCTTCCATCGCGTGCGGCATTGTCTTGTGCGCCGCCAACACAAAAAAGTTTTGCAGCCCGGCCTTGCTCGCCGACACGATACTCGCCGCCACCGTCGGCGCCGTCGTCTCGAATCCCACACCGAGAAACACAATCTTCTTCGTGGAATTCTCCTGCGCCAACGTCACCGCATCCGTCGGCGAATACACCACCCGCACCTCCGCGCCCGCCGCCCGCTCGTTCTCCAACGACGACTCACTCCCCGGCACCCGCATCAAATCGCCAAACGTCACCACGATCACATCCGCCCGCCGGCACAACGCAATCGCCGCGTCGATGTAGTTCGTGTCCGTCACGCACACCGGGCACCCCGGCCCCGAAATCAAATGCACCGTGCTCGGCAACAGTTGGCGCAACCCCGACCGGAATGCCGCCATCGTGTGCGTTCCGCAAACCTCCATCAGGTTCACGTCCCGCCCAACGCGCTGCGCCAGTTCACCAATCCGTTGCACCACCACCATCATCCGCCGCTTCCTCCGGCGGCGACTTCGAGACCGCGCCGGATCGTTTCCCACTCGTCCACTTCACTCTGATCCCACTTGTGAATCGCAAACCCGGCATGAACCAACACAAAATCCCCCAGCCGCGGTTCCTCGATCAACGACACGTCCACCTCGCGCAACGCGCCCTCGACGGAAATAGTCGCCGCCGTTCCCTGCAACTCCACAATTTTCGCCGGTACTGCTAAGCACATAGCCGTTTCATCCTTTCCGCCGCCACGGCTGCCTGGCCGAGCGCCAGTCCGCCGTCATTCGGTGGCACGAGCGTGTTCGTGAACACCTCAAACCCGCCCGCGCGCAGCCCGGCCATCGTGCGCGTCAGAATCCACTCGTTCTGGAACACGCCGCCCGACAACGCCACGCGTTTCAGTCCGCGCTGTTCCCGCACCCACTCGCAAGCGCGCACGATCCCCGCCACGACCGTATTGTGGAACCGCGCCGCCACGACTCCCGCGCCTTGCCGGTCCTCGACAATCGCGCGAATCGTTTGTCCGAAATCCAAAACGCCGTCGCGCAGCTCAAACGGATAATGTCCCGTGACGCTCCGGTCCGCCGCCGCTTCCAGCCGAATTGCCGCCTGTGCCTCGTATGTCGCCACATCACACAACCCCAACAGCGCCGCCACCGCATCGAACAGCCTACCGGCACTCGACGTCAGCGGTGAATTAAACCCAGTCGCGACCATCGGTTGAACCCGCGCATCGCCGCCGAGACCTTCCGCGATCGTGATACTCGCAGCCATGCGCCAAGGTTCCTGAATGGCTTTCTCGCCACCGGCCAGTCGGTATTCTTTGAAATGCGCCACGCGCTCAAACTCCGCCCGCGTCGCCACCAGAAATTCCCCGCCCCAAACCGTCCCATCCGTCCCATACCCGGTCCCATCCAGCGCGACACCGATCACTTCGCCATGCAGATCATGCTCCGCCATCACGCTGACGACATGCGCGTGGTGGTGCTGCACGCCGATTACCGGTATGCCGCGTTCCGCAGCCCACCGAGTCGAGCGATAGCCGGGATGCAAATCGTGCGCGACCGCCACCGGCGCAACGCGCATCAACCGCTGCCACTCGGCAATCTCGCGCTCGAAATATTCGCAAGTCCGGTACTCTTTCAAATCACCGATGTGCTGCGACAAAAACGCCCAGCCGTCGCGCGCGAGACAAAACGTGCTCTTCAACTCGCCGCCCACCGCCAGAATCGGCGCGCAATCATCGGTAAACCGGATCGCGCTCGGCGCAAAGCCGCGCGCCCGGCGAAAGAGTTGGCGCTGGCCATTGACGATGCGCACAACGGAGTCGTCGCACTTGTGGACAATCAGCCGGTCGTGGCTGAGCACTGCATCGGCGACAGCCGGTAGTTCAGACTCGTCGCTGGCGATCGGTTCTTCGGCAGGATTACCGGAGGTCATCACCAACGCGTCGAAGTGTTGCATGAGCAGATGGTGAATCGGCGTGTACGGCAGAAACGCGCCGGTGGTCGGAAAATCCGGCGAGACCGGCGACAGTTTGGATTTCAGAATGACAATCGGCCGCGCAACGGAAAGCAGTTCAGCTTCCTCGGCTTCGCTGACTTCGCAGTGACGCTTCACCGTCTCGATGTCACGGAACATGACGGCAAAAGGTTTGTGCGGTCGATGCTTCCGCTCCCGGAGTTTGGCAATGGCGTCAATAGTGCACGCCAGATGGTAGCCGCCAAGGCTCTTGATCGCGACAACCTGACCGGCTTGCAAGAGTTGTGCAGCCTCGCTGATCGTCATGGTCAACCGCGGGCCGCATTTCGCACACGCATCCGGCTGCGCATGGAACCGGCGGTCAGATGGATCGTGGTATTCGTCGCTGCAATCCGGGCACATCGTGAAACCGGCCATCGAGGTCTCGGCGCGGTCGTACGGCAAATCGCGGATGATCGTGAAGCGTGGACCGCAGTTGGTGCAATTGATAAATGGATAGCCGTGCCGGCGGTCTTGTGGGTCGAACAATTCGCGCAGGCAATCGTCGCAGGTGGCGAGGTCGGGCGGGACGTGGACTTCCACCGGGCCACCGGTTTGGGATTCGATGACTTCGAAGTGGTCGTAGCCTTTCGCAGCGAGCACGTGCTGTTCGACAGCGGTGATGACGGCTTGAGCGGGTGGTTCGTGTTGGAGACGCGCCAGAAAGGCGGCAACCGCCGCTTCTTCGCCTTCGATTTCGAGGATGACGCCGTGCGGGTCGTTGCGGACGAAGCCGGTCAGGCCGTGCGCGGTGGCGTAGCGATAGACAGTCGGACGGAAGCCGACGCCTTGGACGCGGCCGACGATCTTCGCTTGAACGCGGGTCTTCACATCAGTGTTTGTGTGGATGCGAGTGCGGCTGGATGCCTTCGACGCCGGTATGGGTGTGCGGGTGAACGTGGATTTCGCCTTCGGCAACGTGTTCGAGCCAGTGCGCCCATTCGCCAATACCCTGCCCCGTCCGGCAGGAAACCTGGAAGACGGGGGCGTTGGCGTTGAGTTTGCGGAAGTCGCGGAGGAACTCATCGTAGTCGAAGTTCGTGTACGGCAACAGATCGACCTTGTTGAGCACGAGCGCGCTGACTTCGTGGAACAGCAACGGATACTTGCCGGGTTTGTCGTGGCCCTCGGTGACGCTGAGGATGCCGACCTTGGCGTTCTCGCCGAGGTCGAACTCGGCTGGACAGGCGATGTTGCCGACGTTCTCGATGAGCACCAGGTCGAGCGCATCAAGATTGAGTTCGCCGAGACCACGCTGGACGAGCGCAGCTTCAAGGTGACACGCACCGCCAGTGAGCAACTGAATTACCGGCACATCGAGCTTCGCAATCCGGTCAGCATCACGCGTCGTGGCGATGTCGCCTTCCAACACGCCGATGCGAAAATGCGGACTGAGTTGCGGAATTGTTTTCTCCAGCAACGAAGTCTTACCAGCGCCGGGAGCGCTGATGATATTGATGGCGGCGATCTTCTTGGATGCAAGCTGCTCACGGTTGCGACCCGCAACCTGATTGTTTGCCTCCAAAATATTACGTAAAACTTTGATGTCCATAGTTTCCTAACAATTATCTAGCAGCACCAATGCCATATCCGTTGACAATGTGACAACCCGTTGAACATAGGCTTCTTACATATAGCCAAACAGATTGCTGGCAAGTAAAGCTCACGACAAGGTGTCATCCGTAATACCTGATACCGCCAAAATGTCATTCCAGTTCAAGACTAGTCAATTCTAGTTCATTACCGGTTAACAGTTCGGAGCCAAGTTCGCCGCAACGTGGACACTGGAACCAATTTTCTTCAACGTGAAATGTTGCACTGCATTTCCGGCAGCGCGCTTCGGCCGGCAACTGTTCGATGGTAAGCCGGCACCCGTCCAGCGATGTACCACGCACAGCAGTAACAAAACAAAATGTCAATGTCTCCGGTACGACCTGGCGGAGTGCGCCAATTCGCACACAGACACTGGTAACGTGTTTCTCTGGATAGCTACATGCTGCTTCTTGTCGAATCTGACTCAGCAATGCTTCGACAATGGACATCTCATGCATGCGCGCTCACCATTGGCCGGTAAGCAGATAATCGTTAATTGCTTTCGCGGCTTTGCGGCCGGCGCCCATCGCCAAAATCACGGTGGCGGCGCCGGTCACGATATCGCCGGCTGCAAACACGCCAAGCTTGGAAGTTTTCAACGTGTCAGAATTGGCTTCGATGTAACCGCCCTTGCGGGTCTTGATGTCCGGCGTGGTGGATTGCACAAGTGGATTACTGCTCGTGCCCACAGCGATGATCGCCACATCGAGTGGCAATTCGTATTCCGAACCTTTGATCGGCACCGGACGGCAGCGGCCGGAGCTGTCCGCGGTACCGAGTTCCATCTTGATGCAGCGCGCGGCCCGCAACCAGCCCTTCTCGTCGCCAATAAACTCGACCGGGTTGTTGAGCAGCAACAGTTGGATGCCCTCTTCCTTGGCGTGCTTGATTTCCTCGAGACGCGCCGGCATCTCGGCTTCGCTCCGCCGGTAAATGATATAGGCATTCTTCGCGCCGAGCCGTTTGGCGCTGCGAATGGCGTCCATCGCCGTGTTGCCGCCGCCGATCACCGCGCAATTTTTGTCCCGGCAATCATAGATCGGCGCGTCATATTCCGGAAACCGGTACGCCTTCATCAAATTAACGCGCGTCAGAAATTCGTTGGCCGAATAGACACCACAAAGATTCTCCCCGGGCACTCCGAGAAATTGCGGCAGGCCGGCGCCGGTCGCGACGAGCACCGCGTTAAATCCTTCTTCGTTGAGCAGTTCGTCCACCGTGACAGTCTGGCCGACGACGACATCGGTCTCGAATTGCACGCCCATGCGACGCATATTTTCAACTTCGTTGCTGACGATGTCCTTGGGTAACCGAAACTCCGGGATACCGTAGATCAAGACCCCACCAACGTCGTGCAACGCCTCGAACACGGTGACCGCGTGGCCACGTTGGATCAAATCGCCGGCCGCGCTCAAGCCGGCCGGGCCGCTACCAATAATGGCAACTTTCTTGCCGGTCGCCGGCGCAATCGCTGGTAAGCCGACCTGACCGGATTGACGCTCGTAATCGGCGACAAATCGTTCGAGATAACCGATGCCGACCGCCCCAAACTTTTTAGCCATGACGCAGGCGCCTTCGCATTGTTCTTCTTGCGGACAGACGCGCCCGGTCACAGCGGGCAAAATGTTGTCTTCGCGAATTTTCGCGGCGGCTTCCAGATATTTGCCATCAATCACCAATTCGACAAATTCTTTGACCTTCACGCCCACTGGACAACCGTCCACACATTTTGGACTGGCACACGCGAGACAGCGGGCGGCTTCAGTCTTGGCAAGATCGAAAGACAAACCGAGGTTGACCTCCTTGAAATTCTGGCTTCGGGCGCCAGCCTCCTGCTCAGGCATGTGTTGCCTGGGAATCTTGGTTCGTTCAGCGGGTTTGAGTGGGTTAGCCATGTTACTTCACCATCCCTTCCAATTTGCACTGGTGCTGTTCCAGTGATTTGCGCTCCAAGTCGCGGTACATTGCATTGCGCTTGGTCAATGTGTCGAAATCCACTTGATGCGCATCAAACTCCGGGCCGTCTACACACGCGAACTGATTTCGGCCAGCCACCTGCACGCGGCAACCACCGCACATGCCGGTCCCATCCACCATGATCGGGTTGAGGCTGACAACTGTTTTGATTTTGAGTTCACGGGTCACATTGGCCACAGCACGCATCATCGGAATCGGGCCAATGGCCAGGACGTAATTCACCTGCTTGCCGGCGGCAATCATGTTCTTCAATGGGTCAATTACCAATCCCTTTTCGCCATAGCTGCCGTCATCGGTGGTGATGATGACTTTGTCGGCAAATGCGCGGATTTCGTCTTCGAGAATTACCAGTTGCCGGTTTCGCCCGCCAATAATGGCAATGACTTCATTGCCGGCTTGTTTTAACGCTTTTGCCGTCGAATACGCGATGGCCGTGCCGACGCCACCACCAATCACGACGCACGTACCAAACTTCTCGATCTCGGATGGCTTGCCCAACGGCCCGACGACGTCGGCGACCGCAGCACCGGCTTCGAGGCGATTCAGCATCTTTGTGGTTTTACCGATGCCTTGCACGATAATCGTCACCGTCCCGGCTTGGGGATCAGATTCGGCAATGGTGAGCGGAATCCGCTCCCCGGTTTCGACCACACGGATAATGACAAACTGGCCGGGCTTTTGCCGTTTGGCAATACGCGGGGCGGTAATGCGGATTAGTTTTACATCCGGCGCGAGAAACCGCGCTTCAACAATCTGGAATCGATTAGCCATATCAAACACTCTCCAACTGCGTTTGGTTCATTAACTGGGAAATTTGTTCGACAACCTCTTGACCGGCCGCGTGTGTTGCCGGTGACAACTCCGTTCCGAAGTTGAAATCGTGGCCGCGAATGCTGAATAACACGCCGCGTGGAGCCCGGCCATAAAGTGTCCGCGCTAAACCGAGGATGTCGCCCGGAGTCATAAAATGCGCCACCGCGTGACTTTGAAATCCTGGAACTACTTCCTCAGTTCGCCAGGCATAACTACTCTCCGGAATGGCGGCGTCCACAAAAACGACCAGGTCATAATCACGAACGGTTTCGGCAAAGTCCACCTCGAGTTGGTGGGCGGTTTCAAACGCAACGCCCGGCCAGCCGCGTTTCTGCAATTCCGCCACGACAAACCAACCAATGCCGTCGTCGTTGCGACTGTCGTTGCCGTAGCCAATGATCAAGGCTTTCATTTTGTGAGACACGCTATTGCGTGCCACACCTGTTTGTCAACTATCGGCACGTGATAACGGGCCTTAGACGTCGCGACGGGCGGTGTCAACAACACGGCCGGCGGCATCAAGCAATTCCACCGCAATCGGCATCTTGCCGATTGCGTGCGTGGCACAACTCAAACACGGGTCATAGCAGCGAATGGCAGCTTCAACACGGTTGAGCATCCCTTCCTGCAGGCGCTTGCTCTTGACGTATTTCTTGGCCACAGCGGTGATGGCTTTGTTCATCGCCAGATTGTTATGCCCGGTCGAAACGATCAGATTGACCTTTTCGACACGGCCACCTTTGTCCACCCAGTAGTTGTGGATCAACGTTCCGCGCGGGGCTTCGACAACGCCCACCCCTTGTTCATTACGTGGTTCGCCGAGGTAGGTAACGTCGGTGCTGAGGATGTCGCGATCATTGAGCAGTTGTTCGATCCGCTCCAACGCATACACAACTTCAATCAACCGCGCCCAGTGGTAATAGAAAGTGCTGCTCTGCACCCGGCCCTTGGCACGCCAGACTTTGAGTTCAGCGTTTGCCTTTGGCGTTGAGATTTGCGAGCAAACATTCAACCGCGCCAGCGGCCCGACCCGGTACATGCCCTGCGGATAACCGAACCGTTTAAAATACGGGAACTTCATGTAGGAGAACGACTCACTCGCCTCGGCAACATAGTCGAGATAGCTCGCGGGATTCATCTGGTCTTCGACAACGTTGCCCTTAGCATCAACCAAACGCAGCTTGCCGTCGTAAAGTTCCAGAGAGCCATCCGGTTGCACCAAGCCCATGTAGAGGGAATCGAAACTGGCGAACGTCTCTACCTCCTCAAGGTTTTTGGCGTGATAGCCTTTGAGCAAATCCAGTGCGAACTTCGCGTGCTCATGCGCCTCGGGCAACATCTTCAGCAACTCTTCCCGTTCCGTGCTAGTCATGACCTTGTTAACACCACCGGCAATCGGAAACTCCGGATGAATCTTGCGGCCAGCTGTGGTTTTGATAACTTCTTGGCCAATCTTGCGCAGCCGGACACCTTTAATCGCAATTTCCGGCTTCTGGTCAATCAATCCCATCACGTTGCGCTTGGCCGGATCACTGTCCCAGCCCAGCAACATGTCGGGCGCGCTTAGGTGGAAAAAGCTCAACGCATGGCTCTGCGTAATTTGCCCCATGTGCATCAACTCGCGCAGCAACTTGGCCGGACGCGGAATCTCGACACCGAGAATCGCATCGCAAGCCTTGGCACTGGCAAGCAAATGGCTGACTGGGCAAATCCCACAGGTGCGCGGCGTGATTTGTGGCATTTCCTTGAAGTACCGGCCCTCACAGAACTTCTCGAAGCCACGGAATTCGACGACGTGGAACTGCGCGTCGCCAACCTCACCGGCCGCATCGAGATGGATGCTGATCTTGGCGTGGCCCTCAATCCGACTCACCGGGTTGATCAGGATAACTTTGCTGTTGGTGTTTTCACTCATAGGTTAATCAAACCTCAGATTCTTCTCAGTCCATTTCGGAGCGCGACCGGCTAGCAACTCCGTTAACGCATACCAAATCGTGTCGGCATCCGGCGGACAGCCCTGGATATAGCCGTCCACCTTCACGATTTCATGAAGTGGCCGGGCTTTGTTTAACAGCTTCGGCACTAACTCGTGGTCAGGGATCTCGCCGACCTCCGTGCTCTCGGTTTCAATGTAGGCTCGCGTCAGGCATTCTTCGAGTTTGAACTGGTTGCGCAGCACCGGCACGTTACCGGAACAAGCGCAATCACCCAGCGCCAGCAAGATTTTGCACTTGGAACGCAGTAGTTCCAACTCGTGCTTCTGGTCCTCATTGTTGACGCAACCTTCGACGATGCCGACATCGGCCAGCGGCATGTCTTTGACTTTCGTGTCAACAACCGGACTGAACACAATTTCAATCAGTTTGTTCAATTCCACCAATCGTTCATCGAGATCGAGGAACGACATGTGGCATCCTGAGCAACCGCTCAGCCACATCGTGGCAACTTTGACTCTCCCGTTTGCACTCATGTGAATAATTCCTCCAAGATCGCCCGGTCTTCACGGGCTTCGCCGTGGGGCGGCAACACTGCTCGCACCGGCAAGGATTGTCCTTCAAAGTTGGTAGTCGTGCCTGTTCGCTCGCTCCAAATCGTTGACGGCAACACTACCATCGCCAATTTAGTTAACGCTGACGGATAGGCGGATTGGACAACCACGCATTCCACCTCGCGCAACAGATCGGTTATATGCCGCTCCTCCAACCAACGCGCGCCACCATCGGGTTCGTCACTGGCGACAAGGTGCAAATAGTGCAACGGCTTGGTTTCCAACCACGGCATCACTTCCTCAACGGTTTCCACGCCGGCCGCCGCCAAACCGAAACTGTTCGTACTGCGCGGCATGGCGATCAATGAAATTGATTCGCCAGTCTTTTTCGTTTCCAGCGCATTAATCAAGCGTTCGAGCACCGTAACGCCAATTGCCGACATTGCAGCCGCGCCATAAACCAAAACTGGCCGTTGCGCCTCATTCAAATAACCGCTGATTTTCTGCCAGAACGCACGCTCCAAGCTCACCACTGGTGCCGCGACATCCGCATACGCATCAAGGTCGCTCTTGCTGGATTGCAACACGATCAACTTCGCCCCGTGCTTGCGGACCGCCACGCGAATGCGCGCAGTCAACACACCATGATCGTGACCAAGCCGTGCACCCAAAAGAATAATGCAGTCGGATGCGTCAATTTTCTTCATGGCATCCTTGGCCGGGTCGGGTTGCACGCAAATGGCGGCTTCATTGCGCACCACGCGAACACCGATGCGGTCGAATTTGTTACTGATCTTCACAACGGTCTTCGCGGTCTCGTTGGTCACGCGCGGCGAAACCAGCATTCCGGTCTGCCACTTGGGTGAATTGGCTTGCGCTTGTTTGACGAACGCGATGGCTTCAGCCCATGTGACCGGAGTTAGCTTACCGTTCTTGCGAATTTGTGGCTGGGTGATTCGCTCTCGTGGTTCTGTCCAGCTTTGGTACCGGCCTTTCACGCAGAGATGGCCGTTATTAAGCGTGTCGGTATCGCCAAACACGTTGATAATCCGACCTTCCTTAGTGGAGACCATCAACCCACAACCAACCGGGCATTCTGCACAGGTGGTACGGATGACGTCGCTGGTGTTGAGCTTGCCACGGTAGAACTGTGATTTATCAAACAACGCACCAGTCGGGCAGTTCGCGACACAGGCACCGCAGTGTGTGCAGGTGTCGGATTCACCGAACGTAGTGTTGAGATCCACGATAATCTGGTTGCGCTGACCGCGATTGGAGATGTCCAACGTGTGCGTGCCTTCGATCTCATCACAGGTTCGCACGCACCGGGTGCAAAGGATGCAACGATTGTGATCCAGCCCAAAATACTTACCAGACACATCCATCTTCAGAGCTGGATAGAGGTACGGGAACTGGACATGATCCATGCTGTGTTTGTAAGCCTGACTCTGCAGTTCACAGTCACCCTTGTTGCTTGGGCAGAACGGACAAATGTGGTTCCGCTCGCTGAAGAGCAACTCCAACGTGCATTGGCGCAGCTTGAAGAGCCGCTCGCTGTTGGTGATGTATTCGCTGCCGTCCGCCGCCGGTGTGGCGCAGGATGGCACGATCTTCGGACTGCCTTTGATTTCAACGATGCACATCCGGCAGCCACCCCAGGGTGACAATTCCTTCATGTAACAGAGCGTCGGAATCGCAATGCCATTGGCACTGGCGATATCGAGAATCGTCTGGCCGGCGGTGCCGGTGCATTTCTTACCATCAATGATCAGGTTAATTTGTTTTGGAGCGCTCATGCTGTCACCGTGGTTTTGCGGCCGGGAACCGGTTCCAGTTCCGGTCGTGGTGGCGCAACGTGGATGGGGCCGTCGGAGGTTTTCAGAACGGCGTTGAACCGGCAGTTATCGATGCAAGAGCCGCACTGGATGCAGCCATCCTCGATGATGTAATATTTCTTCTGGCCCTTGACCTTGAGAATTGTGTTGGTCGGGCAGTTGCGGGCGCAAACCGAGCACCCCACGCACTTGTCATTGTCAATCGTGAAGTCCAACAGGCTCTTGCAAACGCGCGCCGGACAACGTTTGTCACGAATGTGCGCGAGATACTCCTCGCGGAAGTAACGAATTGTCGTCAACACTGGGTTTGGCGTTGTCTGACCAAGGCCACAGAGACTGGCGTCTTTGACCATGGCGGCCAAGGTTCCAAGTTTAGCCAAGTCTTCCTCGCTGCCCTCGCCTTCACAGATCCGGTCGAGAATGTTCAACATCTGTCGTGTGCCCACTCGACAAGGCGGACATTTGCCGCAACTTTCGTCACAACAGAAGTCCATAAAGAACCGTGCGATGTCAACCATGCAGGAGTCCTCGTCCATCACGACAAGACCGCCCGATCCCATGATCGAACCCAACTTCTGGAGGGACTCGTATTCCACCGTCGCATCCAAATGCGCCTCGGGAATCACACCGCCTGAGGGACCACCCGTTTGCACAGCCTTGAATTTTTTGCCGTTGGGGATGCCGCCGCCGACTTCGAAAATCATTTCGCGCAACGTAGTGCCGAACGGCAATTCCGCGACACCGGTATTGTTAATCTTACCGGCCAAACAAAAAACCTTCGTTCCCTTCGTCTTCTCAGTACCAATTGCGCTGTACCACGCGGCGCCGCGCTGAATGATAATCGGAATCGTGGCCCAAGTTTCGACGTTGTTGATCGTAGTCGGTTTACCCCACAATCCACGCTGAGCCGGGAATGGCGGCCGCGGTTGTGGCTGACCGCGGCGTCCTTCAATCGAACGCATCAACGCGGTTTCTTCACCGCAAACGAACGCGCCGGCACCAATCCGGACTTCGAGATCAAAATCAAACCCGCTCCCGAAAAGGTTCTTGCCAAGCAGACCGTACTTGTAAGCCTGCTCGATGGCGATATGAAGTCGTTTCACCGCCAGACCGTACTCGGCTCGGATGTAGATAAAACCGCGGTTTGAGCCCATCGCGTACCCGCCGATAGCCATGCCTTCCATGACGCTGTGTGGATCGCCTTCGAGCACCGAGCGATTCATGAACGCGCCGGGATCACCTTCGTCGGCGTTGCAAACAACATACTTCGGATTGTCCGGCACCTTGGCCATGATTTCCCACTTCATGCCGGTGGGGAATCCTGCGCCGCCGCGGCCACGGATGCCGCTGGTTTTAATTTCCGTGATCACATCCGCTGGTTTCATCTGACTCAACACCTTCGCCAGCGACCCGTAACCATCCCGACCGATGTATTCCTCGATATTCTCAGGGTCAATTAAACCGCAGTTATTACGCACAATGCGCAACTGCCGATTGAAAAAAGTAAAGTCTGCCTGCGTGGCGATCACCGATTTTGTCTGGGGATCCGTGGGCAGGAGTTGCTCGCAACGGCGGCCTTTGACAAAATGCTCTTCCACGAGCAACGGCACGTCGGCAGCTTTCACGTTCTTGTAGAACGTTCCATCTGGATGCACCAACGTAACTGGGCCGAGATCGCACCGCCCCATGCAACCGGTTTCCACGACATCGACTTCCTCGCGCAGTCCGACCTTTCCCAACTCGGCCAACAGCGCGTCGCGCGTGATCAGGCTGCCGGCACTGGTGCAACCAGTTCCCGTGCAAACCAAAATATGAGCTCTTTTCATAATAACTATTCCTCGTTACATTCGCCGACCGGCACGCGCCTCCCATCCGCTCCACCCCCGCAAGTTGCGCTCCGTGCCGTGGTGACGAGTCTCAGGCTTCCTTGACTTTGCCGACGGCCAGCGTTTCGACCTTCTTGCCAGTCTCGAGGTGCTGCGACACGATCTGGCGTGCGCCCTCCGAGTTCACGTTGGCATAGGTCGTCTTCTCGCCGTTGGCTTCCTCAATCCGCACAACCGGCTCGGCATCCACCAATCCGATCTCGCCAGTAATGGTGACTTCGACGTCATCAATGCCGCGTTTCTCGATCTCATCGAGCATCGTGGTCATCACATCGCGCGCGCCGGCGGCAATGCCGCTGGTGCCCATGCTAACAACGACCCGGTACTTCTTGTTGCCTTCGCGCAAGGCGACATGGCGTTGGGCTTTCTCTTTTAGCTTCTTGAGTTCATCAAGGTTCATGGCTTTGTTCCTTCCTGTTGGTGTAGTTCTTGCGAACTAAACTGAAATGTTTCCTTGTCCGTCCGGTACTTCAACTGCACATCGACTTTTTCATTGGTCGCGCACAGCGCCAAAATCGTGGAATTCAAGTCGCCCACTGGCGGTCGGTCAACATGTCCGAGCCGCATCGACGCCGTAACTGATGTCCCGCTGCCTGGAACAGACCGCATATGAAAATGCCCGTCGCACATTTCACAAGTCTGCCGCAACATTGCCAAGCCCAGCCCAATGTTTTTCTTGCGGCTCAGCTTGCTGGTCGTCCGCCGGTCGAGCACCCGCGCCAACGTTGCCGCGTCCATCCCCCTCCCGTTGTCACGAACGCGCAAGATGAGAAAGTCATGCCGCTGGCTTTCCACAACTGCGATCTCCACCCGGTGCGCACCAGCGGCGAGTGAGTTCATCGCAATATCAAGAACGTGCATGGAGAGTTCATCCATCATGGCGGCGGTTCAGCCTAACTGTACTTCTTGAGCTCCTTGCTGCAGAATTTCTGCACTTTGTCCGGCGTAATCATCCCATACACATCGTCGCCAATCGTAATCGCCGGCGCCAAAGCGCAGGCGCCGATGCACCGTGCGCTATGCAAACTGAAGATGCCGTCCTTGGTGGTTTCGCCTTCTTTCACGCCCAAGACCTGCCCAAGCCGATCCATGGTTTGTTGCGCGCCGCGCACGTGACAGGTTGTGCCCCGGCAAACCAGAATCTGGTGTTTGCCACGCGGAACCACGGAAAAGAAATTATAGAACGTCGCCACACCGTACACCTGCGCCAATGGCATCCGCATGGCACCGGCCACATACCGCAGTACATCTGTCGCGAGATAACCAAAAGTGTGTTGCGCGGCATGCAAGATCTGAATCAATGCCGTCGGCTCATATTTATAATGCGCCATCGTCTGGTCGAGCTGGGCGAACCGCTGATCACCACTCGGGTGATGCGGCAGATTGGGAGCAGTTTGTGATTGGACTTCTTGGCTCATGATTTCCTCATTCGTGAATACCGGCCTGCCAAAGCTTGCCGGCGGCTTCATAAGTGGTCAGTGGCGTCGCCAACAAGGCAATCCCTTCTTCTTCAGCCTCGACAATGACGCTGGCATCCGGTTTTCGCCCGCACGTGAACAACACCGCGGGAATATCCTTGGTTGCTGCCACCGAGACAACATTGCGATGCACTTGAACCGTGGCCCACAGCATCCCAGGCTGGGCATGCGCGAGCACATCGCTAAGCAAATCAGAAATATAACAACCATGGACAGTGGCATCGACTGTGTTAGTTATCAGTGTTGCCTGAATTGTCAATAAAACATCCGGTAATTTTGCATTCGCTTCGAGTTTCATGATGCACCGGTGACCTTTCGTAAAAAGATTTCTGAATGAACAAAGGTCTTTTGACCGTTACTGGACTTGATCTCAAACACGTCCGAACATTTCTTCATGTTGGGCAACCCCATCCCGGCTCCGAAGCCCAATTCCCGTGGCAACCGGCCGGCCGTGGACCACCCTTCTTGCATGGCTTGATTAACATCTTCAATACCGGGCCCGGTATCCACGGCATCAACCACCACCTTGTCGGGATCAATCGCCACGGTAATCTCGCCGCCAAGTGAGTGAATAATGATATTGGTTTCAGCTTCATACACCACGATGGCGGCCCGTCGGCGAACATCCGGGTCAATCCCACGTTCGCGGAGTATTTGCCGGAGTCGTTGGGAAACTTTGCCGGCACTGTCGTAATCGCCGGTCCGAACTTGCGCCCGAATCACAATGCGCTGTGCCAGCTCATCACTGGCGCGTCCCGCCAACGATGCCGCTTCAAATGCAATGGCTTCCTCGGCGCGTTTTTCCAGTTGATGCATCAGGCAGTTTGTAATGTCGCCGCGTGTCAGCACGCCCACCAGTCGGTCAGCGCTATCCACGACCGGGAACCGCCCGAATCCATGCCGCTCAAATTCCGCCACGGCCCGCACGAGTGAGAAATGATCGCGGATGGTAATGACCCCGCGCGCCATCCGTTTCTCGGCCAAGTCATCAATGTGACCTTTATCGAGCGCGGTGATGATATCTTCGATGGTGACGATCCCCAGCAACTTCGACCCCAATTGAATCGGTACGCCGGAGATTTTGTGCTGCTTCATCAACTTCTGAATTGTCCGCAGCGAATCGCTCGGCAACGCGGTAAACGGCGGATGACTCATCGCATCCCGCACCCGCAGTTCATACACGAGCACTTGCGCAATTGTGATTTTGCGCGCATCGCCCGCGCTAAGCACCGGCTCGGTTGTCGGCGCAGTGTTCATCAACAATTAAGCCGTTTTAGCCGCCGTCAGCACAATCCGCACATCGGCGACGTGCGCCCCTTTGCCTTCGGCGTGCACGATCAATGGGTTGATGTCGAGTTCCGCAATCTCCGGGAAATCGACCACCAATTGCGACAATCGTTCGAGGCACTCGGCAATGGTGGCCGTATCAGCCGGTGGTTGGCCGCGGAAACTTTCAAACACTTTCGCCGCGCGAATTGACTTGATCATGTTTTTCGCGCTGAGTTCCCGAATCGGCACGAGCCGGAAACTCACATCCTTGAGCACCTCGACGAACGTGCCGCCCAAGCCAAACATCACGATATGTCCGAAAACCGGGTCCTTGCTGATGCCCAAGATGACCTCAATGCCTTTCGGCGCCATCTGCACAACTTCCACGCCGAGGAGCCGCGCGTTGGGCAGCTTTTGTTTCACCCCGTTTGTGATTTTCTCAAACCCAACTCGGGCTTCCTCGGCAGTGGAAATATTCAACAACACGCCGCCAACATCGAACTTGTGGACGACATCCGGCGACACAATCTTCATCACAGCCGGCGCGCCGATCTTCTTGAACAACGCCGCCGCCTCATCGGCCGACTTGGAAAGCCCGTGCTTCAACGTCGGAAACCCGTACGCATCCAACACCGCCAGCGACTCCAGCTCCGGCAAGAAAGTCCGCCCTTCCGCGCGCACCTTCGTAAAAATCTCTTTCACCGCGCCGATATCGGCTTTGAACTTCCGCTCCTTCGTGCGCGGCCGTTCAATCCATTGGACATGCTTGGCCATCGCGGCCAGCGACCGCGACGCGTTCTCGGGAAACTGGTAATGCGGCACGCCGTGCTTCTCCAAAATCTGAATGCCGGCCGCCACGTCCACCGCGCCGAGGAACGACGCCAAAACCGGCTTCTTCCCGGCGCTGGCCGTCTTGCCGACGGTTTCGGCAATCGCTTCGATGTCGGTCATCGATTGCGGCGTCAGCAACACCACCACGCCTTCCACGTTTTGATCGGCGAGTACCGCCTCCATCGCCGCCGTATACCGGTCACACGTCGCGTCGCCAATCACGTCGATTGGATTATGGAAATTCGCAGTCGGTGGCAACTTGCCTTTGAGTGACTCAAGTGTCTCAGGTCGCAGTTTGGCGAGCTCGAGTCCATGTCGGATGGCGGCATCGGTGGCCATGACGCCGGGTCCACCCGCATTTGTCACAATGGCAAAGTGGTTGCTTTTCGGCAACGGTTGCCGCGCAAACCCGACTGCGAAATCGAAAAGTTCTTCCACCGAATCCACCCGCAGGATGCCGGCTTGTTGGAAGATTGCATCATACACCGCATCGCTGCCGGCCAACGCGCCGGTATGCGACTGCGACGCCGCGGCGCCTTGCGACGTGCGGCCGGACTTGATGGCCAGCACCGGCTTCTTCATCTCGCCGGTCACTTCGCGGGCCACCTCGATAAACTTGCGCCCGTCGGCCATCGATTCCAAGTACATCAAAATCACATCCGTGGCTTTGTCGTGCGCGAGGTATTGCAGCAACTCCACTTCCGTCACGTCGGCTTTATTGCCGATGCTGACGAACTTCGAGAACCCGATGTTCCGGCCCCGCGCATAGTCGAGGATGCCGGCGCAGAGCGCACCGCTCTGCGATACAAAACCAATGTTGCCATGCCGCGGCATGCACCGCCCAAAGCTGGCGCTCAACATAATATCCGGATCCGTATTGATTACGCCCAAGCAGTTCGGCCCGATCAACGGAATCTTGTGATGGCGGACAACATCGACAATCTTCTTCTCCAACGCCAAGCCTTCCGCCCCGACTTCACGGAAACCGGCCGAGATGATGATCATCCCCTTCACGCCCTTCTTGGCGCATTCCTCGACCACTTGCTGCGCCGACGCCGGCGGCACCATCACGCACGCCAAATCAATCTCGTCAGGAATCTCCGAGATGTTCTTGTAAGAATGGACGCCGCAAATGGACGGCGACTTGGGGTTGACCGGATACAACGTTCCGCAATACCCACCGTACAGGATGTTCCGGAAAATGGCGTTGCCGACATTGCCTTGTCGGTTGGAAGCGCCAATTACGGCAATGGATTTCGGGCGAAAGATTGCATCAAGCGGTTGATTTGCAGACGACACAGCGACAGAAGATGTTTTGGTAGTCATAGCCTTGTCTTATTAATAGCAACGACCTTGCCAACTATCCCCGGTTACCGGCTAACAGTCACAACGTATTGCCTACAAAACAAATCGAATTCCTTTCCACCGGCAAATCGCCCGCCGATTCCCAAGAACCTTCAAGACAAACTGTCAATCGCCGACATCTTGCCGACAGTTTGTCAGGCCGTGGAAAACTCTTGCTACCGGCTTGTCCGCCAGTCATCCTGCCCCCATGAAACGCATTGATGGCCGCCGCCCCGATCAACTTCGTCCGCTCAAAATCAAAACCAACTTCGCCGCCACTCCCGCCGGCGCCGTGCTCATTGAAATGGGCAAGACCCGTGTCATCTGCGCCGCCTCCATCGAGGATGGCGTCCCGCAATGGATGCGCAAACAAGGCGTCGAAGGCGGCTGGATCACCGCCGAATATTCCATGTTGCCCTATTGCACCTCCCCGCGCAAAGCCCGCGAGATCAGCCGCGGCAAGATCGAAGGCCGCACCCAGGAAATCCAACGCCTCATCGGCCGCTCCTTGCGCGCCGTGATTGATATGGAGAAACTTGGCGAACGCACCCTCTGGCTGGATTGCGATGTCCTCGAAGCCGACGGCGGCACCCGCACCGCGTCCATTACCGGCGCCTACGTCGCCGTGACATTGGCCGTGCGCCGGTTAATGGCCGACGGCAAACTCGAAACCAACCCCTTGCGCTCGGCAGTCGCGGCCATCAGCGTCGGCATCGTGGACGGCGAACCCTTGCTGGATTTGAATTACGCCGAAGACGTGAAAGCGGCCGTGGACATGAATGTGGTCATGACCGAAGCCGGTCAGTTTGTCGAAGTGCAAGGCACCGGCGAAGAAGCCCCGTTCACCAAGGAGCAACTCAACGCCCTGCTCCAGCTCGGCGAAACAGGCATCGCCAAACTAATCGCCGCCCAGAAAAAAGCCCTCCGCTAAACCGCCGCGACTCCAGACTCCGTCGTCGCCAGCTGGGATTCGCTTGGATTGACGGGCCTGCCTATCTCCTCTGGTTCGGCGCTCGACTCAATGTTTTTTTGGATAAACCGAATCCATTGCGGCTTCAAAATTCTTACGATAGATCCCCATCAGGCTCCATAAATTCTCTTTCACAGGCGGTTCGCCTCGCAAATCAACCGGCTGTGCCTCGTCATCACAAAAATTAAAAACCCCCGCATTTTCTTTCCAGCTTGTCGATTCGCCAGTCCATGTGCATTTGCAGCAGGTGCGCTTTAAAACCCAGCGTTCATTCTGGAATTCAAGGGCAAATGCGAATTGACAATCCCTTGTCAATCGCGGCTGCGATAACTGCAGGCTGAATTCTACCGTGCCGCTGTATGGCGTACTGTGGGACTCGGTCGCGCTTACATTAAAAGTCGAATTTGTCACAAACGGCGGCTTGGCCGCGAAGGCTTTTGTTAGCTGCCGAAGTCTGAAAACTGCCGTTTCTTTTCTTCGGGCATTTAGAAATTCCAGCAAATCCGAATTGTCCGCGTTCGCGGCCGCCGCCTTGGCTTCGACCTCGGATTTCGCGATCTGCTGTTCAATGATGGCTTTCACCGCTTTCGCCTTCTTGACGCCGGCCTCAGGCTTCTCCACTTCGACTTCCGCCTGCTGCCGGCCTTGCAAATCTTTAAAGACGAAAATGCCAATCACGACGATTGCCAGCCCGGCCAAGCCGATGACCAGTCTTGAGAAATGTCGCGAAGCCTTGGATCCGGCGGTCCCCGCCGGTTGCGACGGCGGCGGATTGCCATTCACAAGGTCGTAACCGCAGAATCCACAGAAATTCACATCTGTAATGATGGCCTTGCAGAAGGGACACTTTTTATCGGCCGATGGCTTAGTCAGCTCCTGATAGGTCTCTTGCCATTGGTCATTTACAATAATGTGTCGGTTGGGAACCGTAACCGGCTGGCCGCAATGTGGACAGGCCACGGTTTGTCCGGCGCCGGATTCGTCAATCACAATGGCTTGCTCGCACTTGTCACAGGTGAATGTAAGTTCCGAAGTAATGACCGATGGCGCCGGGTCGGTTCCCGGCGCGGCCTGTAAAATCTCCTTATCTTTGGCCCGGAGTTCAAACAGAAATTGCGCCAGGTAAATTTGGTGCCCGCATTTCAACGTCAGATTTTTCTTCGCGTTGCGCAGATCGCCCAGCACCACTGGGTGCAGGAAATCTTTCCCGAGCGCGTATTTCCTCCCCAGCGTCTTAAATTGCGTGGTCGTCATGCAGTCCGGACAGGCAAACCGAAAGAAGGAAATTCGATCATCGAGCGCAATCCAGTTCCATTTGCGACAATCCTGACACAAATACACCGAATTGTTTTTGACCAATGGCAGGTGATGAATGTCGACGCTGGTGCCAACGTTGGTGGCATGACAAATATAATTATGCTGGGGATTGGCTTCATTTGCCACGCGATGAACCGCATTGCAACAGCCGCAGCCCCAGATCGCCTCGCCTTCAGCAAAGTCATTGATATGCGTAACTTTTTCACTGAGACAGTCCGGACAATTCGGCACCGTCCCCAAAACCGAGTTACGACAATCACGGCAGATTGTTAGTGTCGTCATATGGCATCGTATTCCACACTGCCCAAAACTTGCTCCTTCGACAAGCCCTTCGTTAAGGTATCGGATTCGCGCCGTTGTTGCTGGCTAAGTCCCCGTCCTACTGCGCCACCAGTGATAATGCCGATGCAGTGACCCGCCATTGTTATTCTTGGCGTGATTTCATTCCACTTTCAACTTGCCGTGAATGGAACATTCTGGATCCACGCCAGTTGGGTTATAGCTATAACTTCCCCCTTTTGGACAGGTGGGCACCACGCCGTCTTTGAAATAGATTGTGAGATCGCTTTGTTTAACGAGGGATCCTTTCGGCTTTCCACTATCAAACTCCCATTGCCACTTCGCGTTGTTGATGGCGCGCAAGTTTGTAACACATATTTTGCGGCTTGTTTCATTGTTACCGTGCTCAAGCCGAATATCTATGGCGAGACCGAGCGTGCCTACGACTGCAAGATAGCCTAGAACCAAGCCGGTAATCGCCATGCCGCCACCCTTCAGTTGGGCGGGATTCCGTTTGATTTTCGACTTGGCCAAATGTCCGCAGATGATCGCCGGAATGCCGAAAACGATGGCCGCGATACCATCCCCAGTGACCGTTCCAAGATGCTGCACCAATTGACCAGCGACCACGTAGATTAAAATCCCAAGCACCAGACTCGCCGCGGCCAGACCGACTGTTTTCTTCTGCATTTGGTTACTTGCATTGCTAGAGTTCATACAAACAGCATAAAATTTTGCAAACTCCTTGGCAAGCTCACAGACTCCTGACTAGAACTAAGGACTTCTATCTCCTGACTCCGGACTCGCGACTAGTCTTTACGGCAACCGCGCATTCATCACCGCCCCGGGGGAAGTGGTTGGGTTTGAATGCCCCTGAACCGACCAAAGGAGTAAGTTTTTGGACGACTGACAAGCCCTTGTCAGTCCCTGAAGAGCGCTTGTCAGACATTGAGAAGCTTTTGTCCGCCTCTGACAAGCCCTTCTCGGTCAACGAAAAGATCTTCGCAGACGTTGAAAAGCTTTTCTCAGTCAACGAAGAGTGCTTGTCAAAGAACGAGAAAACCTTCTCAGTCAGCGAGAAACCCTTGTCAGACAGCGAGAAGCTTTTGTCCGTCTCTGAGAAACCCTTCTCGGTCAACGAGAAGACCTTCTCATTCAACGAAGAATGCTTCTCGTTGAACGAAGAGCGCTTGTCAGACAACGAAGAATGCTTGTCAGACAACGAGAAGGGCTTTTCAAAGAGCCAAAAGGTTAAAAAATCCCCTAAAAAGGTCATTTTGGAGCAGAAAGAGGGCTTTGGAAGGTCCAGCAAGGTCGTTTCGCTACCGGAAACAGGCTTTTGGGTGGCGGATTGAGTTAGATTGGTCATGGATTGACTTTGACCCGGCAGGCAGTGGCTTTGATTAGCTGTCCCCAAAGGCTGATTTCGGCCCAAATGGATCGGAGGAGGATGACAAACGCCATGACCGGCGGGGGGGCAGATCGGGTTCGGGTGGGACAATCGCAGTCATCGACGGAATCAAGTCCGTTGAGGACTTCACTAGCCGGTTTCGAGCGTTCCTTCAAGACTTTGACCAACCCAGATAAACTTTAGCTCCGAAGTTTAGATTAACTTCTGCCACCTCAGATCTCCGTCTCGCAACAGACGACGTGTGTGGTTTGGAGTTGGCCCGAAAACACCGTCGTGCCGTCTCGCAGACTTGGCTTGCTCGGCATGACAAAGCAGAAGGACTCGGGACTCAGGACTCAAGACGCGGGACTCCAGATTGCGTGCCCGCTTCTCGTCGAACTCGATTCAGGACTCCGGACTCAGGACTCGGGACTCAGGACTAGCGATTCGGTTTCAGCCGAGGTGGGCGGCGAGCTTTTTCTCGAGGTCTTTTTTGCCGGTCATGCCGATGACTTGCTCTTTCACCATGCCGCCTTTGAAGATCAGCAGCGTCGGGATGGAGCGGATGCCGTATTTGCCGGCGACATCCTGGGCGTCGTCCACGTTGACCTTGGCGACCTTGAGCTTGCCGACTTTTTCGTCGGCGAGTTCGTCCAGCACGGGGGCGATCATTTTGCAGGGGCCGCACCATTCGGCCCAGAAATCCACCAGCACGGGCACGGTGGCTTTGAGGACTTCCTGATCGAAGTTGGCACCGGTTAATGTGACGATATTTTTGCTGGCCATGATTGTTCTCCGGTAAAGTGGGGGTTAGCCGTTGCTCAATTTAAACAGGTAGCCGGCAACTGCCAGGGCCACCACCATCGCGGCCAAGGCCAGGCCGACATCAATCATCTCGGTCGGCGCACTCGCTTCGACAGTTTCGGGTGCGGCGGTTTCCGACTCGGCAACCGGCGCGGCAACCACGGGCGCTTCTTCGCGTTTGAGTTTGACCGTGGGGCGCGGCATTTCGGGGACGGTGGGCTTGGACGCGGTCGGGGCGATAACTGGCGGCACTGCGCCGACGCGGGCGGTGTCTTTTTTCGATTGCGGCGGCGCAACCGGCGCGACTGGAGCGGTGGCTTTCTTGGGCTGGGCCGGCGTGGCGGTTGGCAAAGTAATGGCCGCGGTGGCTTTGCGGGCGTCCTGGGCTGCCGGCGCGGATGCGGGTGTTTGGGCTGGGCGCAAGCGGACGGTCGGGGTCGGCGTGGCCGGTGGTTTGCCGGCGCCGCCTTGGGGAAGGTTGATGCGAATGGTGTCGCGCTTGGATTCGTCTAGATCATTATTAACTTGGTTGTCATCAGCCATTGCCATTGTCTTGTCCTCCAAATTTACACGGTAGCATAACCGTCGAACGCAATCGCGTCAAACACTTTGACCGGGCGCGCGAAGTTCTGTTGCGTCACCGGCGGTTTTTGCATAAGCTGTCGGCATGAGCAATACTATTTGTGGCCCGGCCTTCGTGGTGCGGGATAACATTGATACGGACCAGATCATTCCAGCGCAATATTTGACGCTGGTGCCAACCATCCCGGCGGAATACGACAAACTCGGCGGCTACGCCTTGTGCGGTTTGCCCAAGGATCAATACCCGCTGCGTTATGTCGCCGACGGAAAAACCAAGTCGCCCTACCCCATCGTCATCGCCGGCCGGAATTTCGGCTGCGGCAGTTCCCGCGAACACGCGCCGATCGCGCTCGGGGCGGCCGGCTGCGCGGCAGTGGTTGCGGAAGGTTTTGCGCGGATCTTTTTCCGCAATTGCGTGGCGACCGGCGAATTGTATCCGATTGATTGCCTCGAACGCCTGTGCGACTCCGTGAAAACCGGCGATGTGGTGGAACTTGATTTGGAGAAAGGCACGCTCAAGCTGGTCAAGACCGGTAAGTTGATCACCACAAAGCCGCTCGGCGATGCCAAGCCGGTGATTGATGCCGGCGGGATTTTCAACTACGCGCGCCAAACGGGAATGATCGCGAAGTAGTTGGCGGGAACTTTTGGGTTACAGCTTGGCGACCTTCTGGCTGTCCTGCGGCACGCGCTTTTTGACCTGATCAACGACCTGCTTGAGTTTGTCGTTGGCCGCCTGCGCGGCATCCAATTCAGCTTTAGCGTCGTCCAACCTGGATCTGGCGGCATTAAATTCGGCTTGGGTATTATCCATCGCATCCTTGGCGCGCATGCTGGCCGCAAATGCGCCGGCATGGATGCCGGTCATGCTCGGCACCGGCACCGCCCGTGACTGGGCTGGCGTTTTGATTTTGCTCTGCGCCTGTTGCACGGCGGCTTGCGCCTGTTGAAACGCGGTGCGCATACTGGCCAACTTGTCAGTGCTGATTTGCAAGTCGTGGGACAACACGGCCAGCCACTTGGTCAACGCCACCGCGAGCTGCCGTTGCGTTGCGATTTCGATGCCGCCACCGTGCTTGAATGCCAGAACGGCGTCGAACTTTTGCACGGCGGTCGCCCAATTGTTTTGCGCGCTCTGCCGCTCGCCATCCCGATAAAATGCCAGCGCCTGATCCCAGCGAGAATATTTTTCGTAATTGGATTTGCTCATCCAGTCGCCGGCGTACTTGACCGAACCGGCTGCCACACGGTCGCGTTCAGCTTGCCAGTCATTGATTTGCCCGAGCACTTCCGCTTCGTGCGGCGAGTTGGGATAGGTTGCAATGAACTTGCGAAATTCGTTGGTGATGACTTGGTCGTAGTAAGCGACCGGGCTGCTATTTTGGGGATTCAATACACGGGCGCGCAACTGTTTGATGTCGTGCTCCATTTTCTCGGCCGTAAGTTGGTCGGCCTTTTCCCGGGCGTCGGCTAATATTTTCTCAGCCTTTTCCCGAGCGATTGAAGCCTCTTTCTCTGCTGTGCCGGCAAATTCCTGTGGCGTGACCAAAAGCTGGCGTTTGATGTAAGCGGGCTTCCCTCTGTATGTGGTGAACACTTGATCGCGCGCCTGCTTCTCCACTGTAATTTGGACACCCTTCGACAACCGTTCCAAACCGGTCGGGCCACTGTCATTATAATAGAAGAGCTCCGTATTATCGCCGGCCACAACCAAGACCGAGTCCTGAATGGTCAGGAACTTCAATTGCACATACGCCGGCTTGCCATTGTAAGTTGTCACCACCATGTCACCCGAAACACTTTCCGCGCGAATGGTCGTGCCCTTGGCCAGCGGCTCGACACTGGCAAGCTTCCCATCCTGGTAGAACAGCACCGACGCCTGATCCTGCGTCACGATATAGGTCGCTGGCGGATTATCAGCAAATCCGATTGGCAAAAGAACACAGAGCGCTGTCACCAGCACAAGTGCAATCTGTAGTTTCGAACGGTTCATTATCAATTCTCCAATCATTGTGTCCGCCGCAGTTCGACTGCCACATACTGCGTGCCGGGCATGCTGAATTTTTTCACCTCAACAGTCACGGCGACCGCCAGCCTGCGCGAGAGAATCAGTTCGGCGATCTCAGTGGCAACCGCCTCAATTAATTTGCGTGGGCGTTGCGCCAACAGATGTTTTATCAAATCAATGACCACGTCGTAACCGGTCGTGGCCGATTCCATGTCAGTGCGCCCGGCTTCGCCAAGGTCACGTTCCAACGCAAGGGAAATCAACAACCGTTGCGGACGTTCGCGCTCAGCGGCGGTCGTGCCGATGTGCGTCTGCAGTTCCAAATCTTTGATGATGATCTTATCCATGCATCAAGCTTTTTCGCGGGCGCGGGAGCTGCCGCGATCCCGGCGCGCCAGCCGTTCGGTCTTGCGCTTGCGCAACCGCCGTTCGATTTTGTCGGCGACAATGTCCAAGGCCAGCATCGGCTCCGGTCCGATTTGTTCCGCGCTCACGTCCGCGCCCGGGATTTCGACGAGGACCCGCACGACATATTGCGCTTGGTTGGCGTGGGCACTGACTTTGCGGATCCGCACACGCGCCCGTACTGCCCGCGGTGCATATTGTTCGATGCGGCCAATTTTTCCTTCAACCGCTTCGTAGAGCGCATCGGTCAGCGTCAATCCATCAGTGTGAATCAGAATATCCATAAATGTTCCCCTCTCACGCAATTAATCTTAACACCGGTCGGCAGTCGATGCCAACAAAACATCATGCCCGCCATCACCTCACGGCTCGATCAGCGGCGCAACGAAATCCGAGCGTATCGGAGCGCGTTTCACAAACCATCTTTGGCTCACGTTGTGTTACCGGCACGAATGCGCCGAACCGTGAACCACCGCGGACAACTGCCGTGTAACGATCCGGCGTCGTCCCCGTCCACTCGCGCAAGCCACGCCCAAAACCGGCGACGCCAAACGGACTGCGGTCGGCAGGGTTGGCGTACACCTCAGTCTGGCGCACCTCCAGATTGTGAGCCAACGGCGCGTTGCCCCATGGAAATTGTCGTCCATCAGTGCCGCGGGCGGCCTTTTCCCATTCGTCCTCGGTCGGCAACCGCTTGCCGCGCCACGCGGCATAGGCATAGGCATCGTAAAAATCCACGCCAAACATCGGCGAATCCCACGTCAACCAATAGTCATGTTCGCCAATGACGAGCAGCGAGTGCTGCTGAATGGCATCCAGCACCTTGCCCCAAACTGCCGGGGTGTGATCTTTGCGGCCGGGCGCGAACGGGTGTTCATGCGGCTTGGTGCCGGCCGCAAGCGCGCTGAGAAAGCCGGCGTACTCACCAATGGTGACGGCATACCGGTCGATATAAAAGTCCTTCAATGTTTTCTTCGTGTCAGTTTGGTAAATGAACTCGCCGCCGGGCACTTTCACCATCGTGCCGAAGTCAGCCGGCCGCGGAATTGCCACCGGCTCGCGTTGGGCATTGACCGCATGCGTGCGCCATAATAATGCACCGGCTGAGAGTGAACCGATCAGCGCCGCGATGAGCAGACCGATGGTGGCGGTTCGTTTCGATTGCGGTTTACCGGCTGACTGAACTGGAGGGAATAATCGCCGGTCAAGACTTTCAGCGGATTGCGCGAGATCACCAAGCGTGGCGAACGGTTTGCGTCCGCCTTTGCCCACCATGCGATCAAGCAAATCGTTGACTGGCTTTCTGGTCGCCGGGCCAAATTGCGACAAAACCGTGCCGAGCGTCTGGATGTCGTCGCGCGCCGCAGCAACCGTCGGCCGGTCGAACGGCAAGAAGTCGGCAAGTTTAACAATCCCGGCAGCGTCAAGCCGGAGATTGGCCAGTTCGAACGGCGCGTGGGGAATGTTTTTTTGCCAGAGATAATTCAGCGCGCGTGCCGTGCCGACAATCGTCTGGAGCAAGCGCTGCTCATCCAGCTTGTCACCGGGCCGCAAAAACTCAACCACCGGCAGACCATCGAGGAATTCCATTGCGCAAAAATGAATGCCGTTGACGTTGCCAGCTTCGTACATGGTGACGATGTTGTTATGGGAGATTTGCGCAACGGCCTGCATTGCCTCCTGAAACTGCGCCACGTCGCCGGTCATGGTCTGGAGCGCGACCGTGCGATTCATGGATTGTTGCGCTGCCCGGTAAATCGCCCCCCACCGGCCGGTGCCGATTTGGGCTTCGATCCGGTAAGCGCCGAGTGTTTGGCCGATCAAATTATCAGGCATGCTGACCTCATGGAGTTTTCGCGGGCGCAACAGTCACGACATCTTGTGGCTGATTCTTGTAAAAGGTGCGGACAATGTAAGTGTGACAAAGTCCCGGCAGGCGGGCTGACAATTCTTTGGTTTTAAAATTTTCCCAAGTCGCTGGAATAGCAAGCCATTGAATTCCGCCCGGCGGTGCGGGAAAACTTTGCACGCTGACGGCAACAGCTTTGGGATCAAGCTGCCGGTCGCCAACCTGCGCTTTGATGATAACGCGCAATGTGGCGGGATCTGTCCGTTCAACGCGGACGATTTTCAGCATCCGACTTAAAACTTCTGGCGCGCTGGTGACTGTCGGAACGCTCGCCGCCAACGGAACCAACGCCGGCGCAGCGGCGGGGACTGGCACAGTGGTCGACTCTGGTGCTTTTGGCGTGACGATGTCGATGTGCGCGTTACGCGGATGTGGTTGTGAAAAAACCCACACGAACAACGCCAGTTGCCCAACGACCAGCACGGCAACCAGACCGATTCCGAAAAACTGCCACAAATCAAACGCCCGTCGGCCCGGTGGCGGTTCGTGCACGACCTCAAACTTTAAACGGACCGTGCCGAGTTCGATCTCATCGCCAGTCGTCAGGCGTTGACTGGTGATCGCGATTCCGTTGACGCGTACACTGTTGCTGTTGGTGAGGTCATTGATGATATAGCCGGTGTCGCGGCGCTCAATGGCTGCATGTTGATCGCGCACGCCGGCGTCGGTGAGGCACAATCCGCAGCTCGCCGCCCGGCCAATGATTAAATGCGCTGCATCGCCGGCCACAGGCTGGCGCGCGATGGTGTGTGGTTGAAAAACCAAACGATACATACTGGCTGACATCTTACCATAGCCGGCCGCCAGCGCGATAAAACTTTCGGATGGATTTTTGCCAGCCCACCGGTATACTTCCAAATCAATGCAAGTCCGCTGTCATAATTGCGACGCCCGACTTAGTGTTCCGTCCGCCGGCCCAATGAAAAAGACGCAGTGTCCCAACTGCGGCACGATGGTCCTGATTCCACCCGCCAAACCACTGCTGTCCGAGACCGAAGATAAACACGCGAAACAAAAAGAGTCTGCCGTATTCAAACGGATTTTTGAACCAATCCCGCGTTCAGCCGCCTATGCTGGCGGCTTGCTTTTGATTTTTCTGGTCACTTCGCCGTTTTGGATCGCCAATGTCATGGATAGTCTCCAGCATCAGTCGCCCTACTTCGGTCCAAGTAAATCCGACACCGCTTCCAACACCAATCTGACAAAGACACGCGACTTGACAACGTATGCCGATGTCCGGCTCGATACGCGCCGCGATGAAATGGAGCATCGGTTTGGCCTGACATTGCAGAATACGCGCGGAATGCGTCCGGAGATTTATATTGGACACAACGCTGGTGATGTCGACACGATCATGGCCTCATTTTATGATGGCTTACTCAAGGAGGCGACGCTGGTAATGCACGAGCGGCAGACCACGCCTGAGGCACTCCAACAGGAACTCATTGATCAATACGGCGAACCGCAAACCCACACCGATGAAAACGGCAAATCGATCCAAACTGGCTTGACTGGCCTCCACGGCATCACCAGCAGCGATGATTTGACCGGCAAGCTCGCGAGTTATCCGCACCGGCGCGCATTGCTTTGGACCGACGGCAAGGTGCGTCTGGACGCGATGATATATTCCGATGACACTGGGCGGTCAGCCATTCTCCAAGTTCATCTTGCCGCCACCGATTGGCTCCAAGCCAACCAGTCCGCACTCCGACCACCTGGCCTTCAGCCATGAGTTCCCGGCGCGTCGTCGTCACCAAGCACAACCGTACTCTGACATTGTCCGATGGCAACCAGACTGTCCTGAGCTTCTCGGTAGTGACCGGCCAAAATTCCGCCGACAAAATCCGCGAAGGCGATCTCGCCACACCCGAAGGCGAGTTTTACATCTGCTACAAAAACCCGGCCAGCCGCTACCATCGGTTCCTCGGCCTGAGCTATCCGAACATCGAGGACGCCAACCGCGGCGAACGCGACCAATTGATTACCTCAGCCGAAGCCAATGCAATCCGCGCTGCCATTACCGGCCGGCAATGCCCCCCGTGGAAAACCGCGCTCGGCGGCGAAGTCGGCCTGCACGGCCCCTGCCCCAACGTCACCTGGACCCACGGCTGCATTGCCATGACTGTTCCACAAATCGAACAACTCTACGCCCTGCTCGACCTTGGCGACCCCGTCACGATCTTGCCCTAACGCGCCGGTAAGAGGAATTGCATCTGCGCGACAATTACGGCAGAATGCCGGCAATGCGGGCGTGGCGGAATTGGCAGACGCGCAGGTCTTAGGAGCCTGTGGAGAAATCCGTGTGGGTTCGAGTCCCTCCGCCCGCACTTCCTTCCATTCCCTGCGCCAAGGCCGCACGACCAACCTAACAACTTCTTTTCTTATTCTGGCACCCCGAGCGTATTGAGGGGTCTCGTCGTGGCGAAGTTCCGTTCGGCTCACCGGATCAGGCTTTGGGATTGGACAATCTTTTCGAATGTGCAAAATGACTGACTAGACCAGCAGTCAACCCGCCGACTGTCCCAACGAATGTGCCGCCGAACAACTGAGCAATTGGCCACAAGGCATAGCCACCTCCTTGATGCGGGACAAAATAAACGCCATAAATAATAGCCGCGAGCAAGCCAAGCCAAGGAATGATAGCGCCAACCAAAATCGCGATGACGTCACGAAATAACAATCCAGCGACAACTCCCACCGCCAGCGCTGCAAGACCTGAAATGAGCCAGACAATCATAGTGTGTACCCGTCCATTAGTCTGCGCAATGACTCAGCGGCGAATGCCGATGATGGGTAATGACCGGTTGCTGGCGGGAGTGTAGCAAATTCCGAACCGTCAACAAGCAGATGCTGCGATGGGCTTAAATCTCACCGGTGGAAAGCCCCTTTAGCGCCAGAATGACGACGACTGCCGCTAAGAGCGCCAAAACTAAAAAAAGGATCGTCAACCAATCCCGACGGAAAAGCCCGACGATGGACAACACCAGCGTGGCAAGCACACTGACAGCACCACCAAGCATCAACAGTTGCCCGGTAAGAGCATTCATCTCATGGGGTTGAAACCCGTGTCGGTAAAGAAGCTTGTCAAGCCAGTCAACCAATGGCAGCAACGCAACGAACATCGTGGTGCCGAATAGTGACAGTGCCAGTATCCAGATTCGTAATCGCCATCCTGACTTGGTTTCTTTATTACTGTCGCTCATCGGAATGCCTTCTGCCTATCCTTAATCTTCGGCTATACTCAGCGGCGAATGCATGGCGGGAGTGTACCAAATTCCGAACCGTCAACAAGTAGATCCCTCGACAATCCTTCGAGCGAACTCAGGACTAAAGGCTCACCGGGATGACAAAGTCTGTTTCCGACTCAGGACTAAGGACGCGGGACCCGGGACTATTTTTTAAGGTATCGGCGTCCCCAACAATGTCGCGATGGCGGTGGCCATGCGATTGACGGCATCGGCGAGATTCGCCGGCGAACCGGCCCACTTGGTGGGATCGGTTGGGGAGAAAGCCGTGATGGATGCGGGGTCAATCCAGCCGGGAAACACTCCGGTGCCATTCTGCCAGCCGGGCACGGAGGCGAGAATTTGCCCGGGCGTCCCAATCGGCAACCGCGCGTTCATGACCGCACCGGGGGAACTGTCCGACCACATGGTATAAACCATGTCGCCCGGCGCAGTGGGGGACATGGGATTGACGAGATACTTGGCATCATTAGCGAGCGCGCTGACATTGCTTCCCGGCTGGAGGGCGTTATCGAGCTTGTTCTTATCGCCCGGCACAAACTGCGCGGCTTCGCTGGCTTGAAAGACCGGGTCGGTCTCCGGGTTCGTGCCGCCGGGCGGGCCTTGTGGGCCTTGATCGCCCTGCGGCCCTTGCGGCCCGGGCGGACCGGCTGGGACGGCGTCAATCAGGGCTTTGAGGGCGTTGAGCTGGTTCCGCATTTCGACGGCTTTGGCGTCGCTGTGATCCAGCGGGATATTAGGATTGAATGTGGCCATGGGTCTTCTCCTCAGTTGCGGGGCTGTCCCCCGGAAAGAACAGTTTGTAAATTAGACCCGGCAGGTTTTGGCCCTGCCGGGGTACGACATGCCGACGGCGATCCTTGTCTGTCGCATTAGAGATAACCGCCGGCAATTGAGCCGACGGTTCAGGCGACGACGCGGCAGATCGGGTCCGACCAAGGGCCTTTGGTGTTCTTGCCGCCGGTGGCGCGGATGCGGAGCCAGACTTTCGTATTGGACGGCAGGCCGGTCACGGCGCCCTTTGAACGCGAGAAGCTGCCTTTCAACGTAAAGCTGGTCGCCGTCATCGGGTCGGGGCTGGCTTCGACTTCCCAGCCATGCGCGCCATCCATGGCGTCGGTCTGAACATCGAGTTCGCCGGGCGTTTCGGACGTGGTGACGGAAAACCCGGTCGGTTTGATGAGGGCGATGGGGGTGCGACCAGTGTGCGGGCTGGCCAGCGGCAAGCCGAGCAAGGCGGCTTTCGTGCGGTCGCCGTCACAGATGCCATCACCATAATCGCCGATGGCCTTGATGACCGGGGCGCAGGCCACGAGCGCGGACTGTTGGGCGGCGGTCAGACTTTTGGCGACGCTCTCATTTTCAACAACGGCGTCATGCGCGGAGTTCAACGGCGTGAGTACGCCGTCAATTTGCGTGAGGATTGGCCCCGAGGTGGTGAAGACGGTCGGGTTATCCGTGATGTTTTTCTTTACCGCCGTGAGTAAAGCGCTGACTTGAACGGCGTTCTGGTGGCTGATGCTAACATTAAACAGATGCATGGCGTTCCTATTCGGTGATGAACCGGAATCCCAGCTCGCTTCATTCCAGCGGTCAGAATCCCATTTCATACGTTCTGGTTTATTTTCTTTCCCAGACCGAAGGAGATGCCAAAAATCCCCCTAATGCTGGCGCGAAAATAGCCGGGCAGCCACGGCAATGCAACAAGATTTTTACCAACCTCCCCACCTCCAACAATGGCCAAGAAGGCCGGCAAAACGATTTCGACAGGCGTACAAATGATTTCGACACGTGTACAAACGATTTGGACAGGTGTAAAAACGATCCCGACACGTGTACAAATGAAATGTACAGGCGTACAAATGATTTCGACACGTGTACAAACGATTTGTACAGGTGTAAAAACGATTTCGACACGTGTATAAATGAATTGTACAGGTGTACAAATGATTTAGACGGGCTTCAAAACGGTGGGTATCGGGCAGAAAACCTCGCAAAAATGGCTATTTTGGGCCAATTCTGCCAGAATTAAGGCAAAACGGGCAACCGGCACCCGCAGTTCCAGCCCGCCGGCGGTCAAAGAGGCGGCGAAGGCGGTTTGAGTTTGGCGGCTTCAGCGAAATCTGCATCCGCTCCCATCTGATCGCCCTTATCCTTTTTGACATTTGCACGGTACAGATAGGCGAGGAATTTTTTCGGTTCGAGTTCGATGGCCTTTGAGAAATCGGCAATGGCACCATCCCAATCACCTTTTCTCTTCTTGGCAGCACCACGGGCGATGTAGGGGAAATCTTGTTTCGGTGCGAGTTCAATGGTTTTTGTGAGGTCAGCAATAGCATCATCCCAATCACCTTTCCCCATCTTGGCATTGGCACGGTGGAAATAGGCTTCGGCGGATGTCGGATTGAGTTCAATGACTTTCGACAAGTCGGCAATGGCACCATCCCAATCCTTGTTATACAACTTGGCACTACCTCGTCGGCAGTAGGCATCGGCGTCGTTCGGGTCGAGCTCAATGACTTTCGACCAGTCAGCGATACTGCCTTCCAGATCGCGCTTCATCATCTTCGCATCACCCCGACTGTAGTAGGCAATAACGAATTTCGGGTCGAGTTCAATGGCTTTCGTAAAGTCGGCGATGGCGGCAGTGAAGTCGCCTTTGTTAGATTCGGCTTGTCCCCGATTGCAGTAGGCGAAGGCGAATTTCGGGTCGAGTTCAATGGCTTTCGTGCAATCAGCAATGGCGGCAGTGAAGTCGCCTTTGTCAGACTCGGCAAGACTCCGACTGTTGTAGGCGAAGGCGAATTTCGGGTCGAGTTCAATGGCTTTCGTGCAATCAGCAATGGCGGCAGTGAAGTCGCCTTTGTCAGACTCGGCAAGACTCCGATTGTTGTAGGTGAAGGTGTCTTTCGGGTTGAGTTCAATGGCTTTCGTGAAGTCGGCGATGGCGGCAGAAAGGTCGCCTTTGTGACGCTCGGCATCACCCCGATTGTGGTAGGCCATGGCGTATTTCGGATCGAGTTCAATGGATTTCGTGCAGTCGGC
>Ga0316217_10000251_pt1 | contig 79946 bp, 71 predicted proteins | sample 1anoAmetaG_FD_203633 | JGI IMG/M metagenome (GOLD analysis project Ga0316217, IMG submission 203633) | Freshwater microbial communities from Trout Bog Lake, Wisconsin, USA - 1anoA | ecosystem: Environmental > Aquatic > Freshwater > Lake > Hypolimnion/Profundal zone | place: USA: Wisconsin...
ATCGCTACGCACGCCATCGGTGACCGCGCTATCCGCGAGGTTCTCGACGCCTATGCCGGCCTTCCCGCGGGCCCGGTGCGGCACCGTATCGAGCACATCGAAACCGCCCCCGACTCTACGATCGCTAGCTTCGCGCCCGAGGGTGTGATCGCATCGATGCAGCCCATCCACGTGCGCTGGATGAAGCCGGACTTGACGGATCCTTGGTCGCAGCGTCTCGGTATTGACCGCTGCGCGCACGGCATGCCCTCGGGTGACCTCTCGGTCTCGGGCGCACTCATGGTGCTCGGATCGGACTGGCCAGTCGCGCCCTTCGATCCGCGGCTGGGTCTCTTCGCCGCGCAGTTGCGTCGAGCACCGGACGTGCCTGACGGCGGGATGATCGGCTCGCGCACCGCGCTCGATTCGTACGAGGCGCTGGCGGGCTACACGACTAACGCCGCCCGAGCGATTGGCGAGGACGACGTGGCGGGAATACTGCGCCCGGGTTATCGCGCCGACTTCGTCGCTTGGGGTGAGGACCCCGTCAAGTGCCCTGCGATTGACATCACCGAGCTGCCGATCCTGGCGACGGTCGTCGACGGCAAGGTTGTCCATCGGGCCGAGTAGACGGATTGGCCTAGGGCAATCCCCTGACTTGTTGGCATCGTCAATACGGTTACGCCTAATTTCCAGATGCGGTCCGTGAGGGTCGCAATGAATGGCCCCGAGACGGCCGCGGGAAATTGCGTGATGGCGGGATTTCGAATTACCGTGGCGGGGCGGACTCAGTGTGAGCATTCGAGGGGGGACTGGCATGACACAGGCGTCGTTGATTCTTCGTGGGGGCAAAGTGGCCTCCCCATCCGCACCCGGAGGCTTTGCTGAAGCAATCGCCATCTCCGAGGGCATCGTGCTCGCGGTCGGATCCAACGACGAGATAGATGCCCTATCGGGTTCATCAACGCGCGTAGTGAATCTCGCGGGACGCCTCGCGCTGCCCGCTTTCGGCGATGCCCACGTGCACGCGATTTCGGCGGGCCTCGAGAGCCTGCGCTGCAACTTGCTGGGTCTACGCACTCGCCAGGAATGCCTTGATCGCATCGCCTCGTACGCGGCGGGACTGCCCGCCGATGCCTGGGTGCTCGGCGGCGGCTGGGCACTGGAAGCGTTTCCCGGCGGCGTGCCCAATGCCGCGGACCTCGACTCGGTCTGCGGTGGGAGACCGGCGTTCTTGCCCAACAAGGACCACCACTCCGCGTGGGTGAACACCATCGCGCTTGAGCGCGGGGGTGTCGACGTCACCACTCCTGATCCCTTCGCCGGACGTATCGAGCGCGACGGTCAGGGCAATCCCGTCGGCGCGCTCCATGACAGCGCGATGGGCTTGGTCGCGAGGGTCCTTCCTCCGACGTCGCCCGAGGACTTGACCAACGGGCTGCGCGCCGCGCTCAAGCGTTTGCACGGCCACGGCATCACCCACTGGCAGGACGCCTGCGTCGGTGATGCGGGAGAACTCGGCATCCACGACACCTTCGATGCCTACGTCACCGCCGAACGCGAGGGCTGGCTGACTGGTCGCGTGCGAGCCGCGCTCTGGTGGGACCGTTCGAAGGGCATCGAACAGCTCGCGCACTTCCAGACCCGCCGCGAGACGGCGTCGAAAGGCGCGTTTCGTGCCACCAGCATCAAAATGATGGTCGACGGGGTCTGCGAGACCTTCACCGCGGCTATGTCCAAGGCCTACCTCGGTGACCCGGGTCACCACGGAACACACCGCGGTGACCTCTTTATCGACACCGAGCAGCTCTGCGATGCCACGCACACCCTCGACGCCGAGGGGTTCCAGGTCCACTTCCACGCCATTGGCGACCGCGCGGTCGCGACCGCCCTCGACGCAATCGAAGGCGTTGGCGAACAGCGATGGGGCCTTAACCGCCACCACATTGCCCACTTGCAGTTCATCGCCCCGAGTGACCTCGACCGCTTCAGTCGGATCGGGGCCATCGGGAACTTCCAACCGCTGTGGGCGTGCAACGACCCGCAGATGGAGAATCTGACGATTCCCTTCGTCGGCGATGAGCGCAGTGGATGGCAGTACTCCATCCAGTCGCTGGTGGAGCGCAACGCCCGCATCGCTTTCGGGTCGGACTGGCCGGTCTCGAGTCCTGATCCCCTCCAGGAGATGCACGTGGCCGTGAACCGCATGCTATCGACCGTGCTCGGTCACCCGGGCACTGACGAGACCACGAAGCCGTTCCGCCCCGATCAAGGTCTCTCGGTGCAGCACGCGGTCGACGCCTTCACCAAGGGCGTCGCCTACGTGAACGGTGACGAGGACATCCTCGGCGTCCTCGAGGTCGGGCGTCAAGCCGACGTCGCCGTGCTTAGTCACGACATCTTCGCGATCCCCACTACTGAGATTGGCTACACCACCGTTGATCTGACCGTCGCGCGTGGCGCCGTTGTCCACGGTAATGAATGACCTCACGGGCGTGAGTTCGCGGCCATCGTGAACGGTCACGGGTCTACGCAATGAGGCTGACGCCCGCCGAACGTGACCGGCTGCTGGTCTTCACCGCCGCCGAACTCGCGCGGTCTCGTCGCTCGCGGGGGCTGAAGCTGAACGTTCCAGAATCCATCGCCCTGATCGGCGATACGGCCGCTGAAGCGGCGCGTGACGGACTACGACTGCACGAGGTCATCGCGAAGGGCCGGAACATCCTGACCGCCGATGACGTGCTCGACGGCGTCGTTGAGATCGTCACTGAGGTCCGTATCGAGGCGACCTTTGACGACGGAACGCGGCTCATCGTCGTCGACGATCCTTTCCGGGCGCTCGACGGTGACGTGGCGTACGAATCGACGAGTGACTCACCGGGCGCCGTCGTCGAAGCACCGGTCACGGAAGAGCGACGCATTGACGCGTTCGTCGACGTGGTGAATGAGAGCGAAGTCGCGATCACCGTCACCAGTCATTTCCACTTCTTCGAGGTCAATCCCCGATTGCGCTTCGACCGTGCCGCCGCCTACGGGCGTCACTTGGCCATCGACGCGGGCACCACGGTGCGGTTCGACCCGCAGGTGCCGGTTCGCGTGGAACTTGCGGACATCCGCGGGGCGCGCGTCGTGATCGGTTTCGCGGGGCTCGTCGACGGACCCCTCGATGAGCAGGGCGCGAAGGAAGCGGCGTTGGAGAAGGCGCATAACTGCGGCTACCTGGACGTCGAACGATGAGCCCGACGCGCGCGAGTGTCTACGGCCCAACCACGGGTGACCTTATTCACCTGGGCGACACGCGACTACACCTGCGGGTGGAGTCCGATGCCGAAGTTCGTGGTGACGAGTTCGTGGTGGGTTTCGCGAAGACCGCCCGTGACGGCATGCACCTGAAGGCGGCGTCGGTCGCCGAGACCTGTGACCTGGTCGTCACCAACGTCATAATGCTCGACGCGGTTCAGGGCTGTCACAAGGTGAGCATCGGAATTCGCAACGGCCGCATCGCCGGCATTGGTCGGGCGGGGAATCCCGACACCATGGACCACGTGGCGGTGGTCGTAGGAACCGGCACCACGATCATCGCGGGCGACGGTCTCATCGTCACCGCCGGGGCCATCGACACCCACGTGCACTTGATGTCACCGCGGATCATGGAGGCGTCGCTGGCCTCGGGTGTGACTACCATCATTGGTCAGGAGTTCGGTCCGGTCTGGGGCGTGGGAGTCAACTCGCCGTGGGCGTTGTCGCACGCCTTTTCCGCCTTCGACGCTTGGCCCGTCAACATCGGATTCCTCGCGCGCGGGTCATCGTCGAATCCCGCGCCGCTGCTCGAAGCCCTCGAACAAGGCGGAGCCTGCGGTTTCAAGGTGCACGAGGACCTCGGCGCCCATCCGCGCTCCATCGACACCGCACTTCGTGTCGCTGACGACCACGACGTCCAGGTCGCGCTGCACTCCGACGGTTTGAACGAAGCGATGAGTGTGGCCAACACGATTGCCGTGCTCGAGGGTCGCACCATCCACGCCTTTCACATCGAGGGCTGTGGCGGCGGTCACGCGCCCGACGTCATGGGTCTGGCAGGCCGCGCCAACGTAATCGGGTCCTCCACCAATCCGACGCTTCCCTATGGGCGCGACGCGATAGCGGAGCACTTCGACATGATCTGCGCGTCGCACGGCCTGCACAAGGACGTTGCCTCGGATGCCCGCATCGCCCGTGACCGGGTGCGGGGAACAACCATGGGAGCTGAAGACGTCCTGCACGACCTCGGGATGATCTCGATCACATCGTCGGACGCTCAGGGTATGGGACGCGCGGGCGAGACGTTTCGCCGAACATTCGCGATGGCGTCGAAGATGAAGGTTGATCGTGGCCCCCTTGACGAGAAGGAAACGGACGACAACGAGCGAATCCTGCGCTACCTGGCGAAGTTGACTGTCAACCCGGCCATCGCCCACGGCATGAGCCACGAGATCGGGTCCATTGAAGTCGGGAAGTTGGCCGACCTCGTGCTGTGGGATCCGAAGTTCTTCGGCGCCAAACCCTTGCTCGTCCTAAAGGCCGGCTTTCCCGCCTGGGGTGTGACCGGCGATCCCAACGCATCGATCGACACTTCTGAGCCGCTGGTCTTCGGTCCTCAGTTCGGCGGCATGGGCGCCACCGCCGCGGAATTATCGGTGGCGTTCGTCGCTGGCGCGTCACTCGGTGGTGCGGTCGATCAGATGCCGACTTCACGACGCCGTGTCGCCGTGAAAGGAACGCGGGGGATCGGACCGAGCTCGATGGTCCGCAACACCATGCTCGGTGACGTCGAGGTTGATCCTCACACCGGGGCGGTTGTTCTTGATGGCGAACCTATTTCGTCTGAACCTGCGGACTCGATTCGCCTTTCCCGGCTCTACTTCTTCTAGCGGAGCATCGGGCGCTCGGCCTTCAGTCCTTGAGGCGATTCATCTGGCGGAGGCGCAATCTTGTTCGTGAACCAAGAGGTGAATCGCGCCGGGAAAGCGAGACTAAATCATTTCCAAAACGGTCATGACTCGATCGCGACACAATGCGTGGGTGAATCGCGACGGGTTTGCTGGAGGGCAAATCATTTACATGGCGAGCAGACTTTCTGACTCGCTGGTGTCATAGTAGTGAGCCTCGAACTCGACCGGCGGCACGTAGTCGAGTGACTCGTGGATTCGTCGGTTGTTGAACCAGTCGACGTATTTCAGCGTTTCCCACTCGACGTGCTCGACGTTTCGCCAGGGTCCCTTGCGATAGATGAGTTCGGTCTTGTAGAGACCGTTGAACGATTCGGCGAGCGCGTTGTCGTAACTGTCGCCCTTGGAACCAACTGACGCGACGATTTCTGCTTCGCCGAGTCGCTCGGAGTAGCGAATGCTGAGATATTGACTAGGTTCAACCGGTGGAAGCAACACCTGCTTGCTGAATTGATTGTAAGTGCTCGTTGAGTGCTTCGGCAGGGGTTCTCCATCCGAGTGTCTTTCTCGGTCGAGTATTCAATGCGTGGGCAACCGCTTCTAGGTCTTCTGCGTCCCAGCGAGCAAGATCTGTTCCTTTAGGAAAATACTGTCGGAGAAGCCCGTTTGTGTTTTCGTTCGTGCCGCGCTGCCATGGACTTCGAGGATCAGCGAAGAAGACGGGGACGCCGGTCTCGATAGTGAAGGCCGCGTGTTGAGACAACTCCTTTCCTCGATCCCACGTGATGGACTGACGAAGTTGATCCGGCAGAGTCGTGATAACCGCTGAGAGTGCATTCTTCATTGCGACCGCCCCGTAACCACCAAGTGGCGGACCATTCTTGGTCCGCTCAATTTCACCCCACCCTTCCTCTCGGGGTAGGTGGACCAGCATCGTGAAACGTGTGGACCGTTCAACGAGCGTGCCGATGGCGGAGCGCTCGTGGCCGATGATGAGGTCACCTTCCCAATGACCCGGCACCGCTCGATCCTCGACTTCGGCCGGCCGTTCGCTGATCATCACCTCGGGATTCACGTGGGCCCACGCGGTTCGTTGGGTGCGACTGCGGGGCACCCGTAACGCTCGACCGGTGCGTAGACAACTAATGAGTTCCCGTTTCAAGGCCCCGCGTCCTTGCACGTAAAGGGCTTGATAAATGGCTTCGTGAGAGATTCTCATCGATGGGTCATCGGGAAAATCAACCCGGACTCTTTGTGAGATTTGCTCAGGACTCCATCCCTGAAACCATTGGCGATCTTGATGCTTGCGTCGTTGATTGCGTCCATTCCAGGGTCGCGGTGGTGGTCCGACGCGAACGGTCCCATTGGGGTGACGTATCTGACCAGCCAGTCGTTCTTGAACGTAACGTTGGAGTGCTTCATTGGCAACCATCTTGGCAACTTTTGGTCGTTGGGCAAAGAGTTCGGCCTTCCACTGAGCCACCGACGCTCGGTAGTCGATATTGCCGCCTCGAGTAGCGGCGTTCCTCCGCAACTCGCGAGAGATAGTTGATGGACTGCGGTCGAGCTGACGGGCAATTTCTCGCACTCCTTTTCCCTGGGCTCGCAGTAGTGCAATCTCTTCTCGTTCGTGAAAGGAGAGGTAGCGACCGGAGAGTGGAGACAGATCAAGTGAGGGCATCCCACCACTTTGTCGGAACCACCGTGATCCGAGCACCGGTGCGGCGCCAACGCGAACCGCTGCCTCTTCGCTCGTGAAGCCTTTTGCAATTTCAAACCAAAATAGCTTCTGCACTTCTCGTCGATGCGAAGGTGCTCCTGGCGACTTGAGCGCCGACCTTCCTGTGAATTCTCTGACCCAACTTGATGGTCTTCCCATTGACACCTCCCATGTTGAGGTGTTGCAACGACCGATTGAATTCACCTTGAACTCCTCTATCCGAATGATGCACCAGTCCCGAGAGGTCGTGTTCGTTGCGCGCGTAGATCGCCATCTCGAGCGCGTCGATGGCGAGGTCACTGCGCAGCGAGGTCGACGCTTGCCACCCGACGATGGCCCTCGAGAACACGTCGATGATGAACGCGACGTAGGTCCAGCCGGTGTGGGTCTTCACGTAGGTGAGGTCTGCGACCCACAGCCGGTTCGGTGCCGGCGCCACGAACTGGCGATCGACGAGGTCACTCGGCCGGTGCTGGTTCTCGTCACTTATGGTCGTGATCTTGAACTGGCGACCGCGCCGGGCGCCGCTGAGCCCTTGGTCTTTCATCAGCCGGCGCACCGTGCAATTGGCGACGTCGATGCCCTCGCGATGCAACTGCTTCCAGATCTTCTTCGCGCCGTAGACGCCGTCGCAGTTGCTCTCGTGCACGCGAAGGATCTCGGGCTTGAGGGTCTCGTCGGTGACCTGGCGTGCACTGGGCAACCGGGCCTTGGTGGCGTAGTACGTGGAAGGGGCGAACTGCAAAGCTCTGCAGATCGGCTCGACCCCCCATCGACCCTTGCGGGCATCGATGTAGCGCACTACCTCTTGGTGTGACCGTCGAGCGCAGTCGCGAAGAAAATCGACGCATCCTGCAAAATAGCGTTCGCTCGACGCAAGTCCTTGACTTCGCGTTCGAGTTGCTTGAGGCGCGCTCGCTCGTCCGAAGAAAGTCCTGGGCGAGAGCCGGTGTCGACCTGGGTCTTTCGAACCCACGTCCTGAGCGTTTCCGGAGACATGCCGAAGAGCTTGCTGACGGCGGTGAACGTGGCCCACTCGGACGGGTAGTCCGAGCGATTCTCGATCGCCATCCTCACGGCTCGTTCACGCAGCTCGGGTGAGTAACGGGTTGATCCTGACATGGAGTAATCCTCTCAGAGGATTTACTCTCCAACATTCCCGTCGCGATTCACACACGCGCACTCGTCCCTACCACCCGCAGACCAATGGGAAAGTGGAGCGTTTCAACCGGACCCTGCTCGAGGAGTGGCCTACCAACGCACGTGGACGAGCGAGCGGGCCCGGGCCAAGGCGTTGGGCCCGTTCCTGCATCGATACAATCATCACCGCTACCACTTGGCCATCAAGCGCTCACCAATCGAACGCGTGACCAACGTGGGTGGGTATTGCACGCGGCGCATCTCGAAACGTCGTCACCACCTCCGTCCCTTCCCTTGCGCCCGATCCGTAGCGCGGTCGCAACGATTCAGTCGTGAACCCAGGCCACTTCGCCAGCGACAGGCGAACGGCATCGGGCCATCGTGCTCGGGGCCTTCCCCTGGCGTGGCACATCGCCGCGACATATGGTGAATCTGTAGTGGTGGCGGATGTTCCACGTCGCCTCGCGAAATGGGGACAAGATGGACATCAGCGGCGCCGTCTGCATCGTGACCGGTGCCTCGTCGGGTATCGGCGAGGCGACCGCGCGGTTGCTGGCGAGCCACGGTGCCAAGGTGGTACTCGCCGCACGGAGGATCGACCGCCTGGAGACGATCGCTGCCGGACTGCCCGGTTCGTTGGCCGTTGCGACCGACGTGACACGCGCCGAAGACGTCGAGCAACTAATGGCACGAACTCGAGAATCCTTCGGTACCGTCGACGTGGTCGTCAACAATGCGGGCCAGGGTCTGCACGTGCCGGTCGAAGAACTGAAACCCGACGATCTTCGAGCGGTCTTCGAACTCAACGTGGTGGCACCGCTCGCGATGATGCAGGCCGCGTTGCCGATGCTTCGCGAGGGTCGCGGCGGATCGATCGTCAACGTCAGTTCCGCGACGTCGCTGCGCGTGTTCCCGGGACTCGGCGGCTACGCGGCCACTAAAGCCGCGCTCAATCAACTCTCGCAGACCGCCAGGGTCGAATGGGCCAAGGACGCAATTCGCGTATCTATCGTCTATCCCTCGATCACCGCGACCGAGTTTCACAAACGACTCCGCGCCGGGCACATCGTGACCGGGCCCTGGTCCGAAACCCCTGATCCGCCCGAACTGGTCGCGACCGCCATACTCTTCGCCATCGAGCATGGCCACGAGCACGTCCTCGTCGCATCTCCCCCACGAGCGATACAACTCGGTGCCGAGGGTGCCGCTGCACTGCTCGAAGGTCGCCAGTCGGTTCACTGACCAGTTCCCGGTGCGTCGAGCCGCCCTCCGCAACATCACCGACGAGCCGACGCTTCGCGGGCGAGTTCGAACTCGAGGACTTGGTCGCTAACCTAGATATCCCGTGGCAATTCTCGTCGACCTGCAGAAGGTCACCCTCCAAGGCGCCGACAGGGCGATTCTCGAAAACCTCTATCTGACCATTTCAACCGGAGACCGGATTGGCGTGGTCGGCATCAACGGCACGGGCAAGTCGACGCTCCTGCGTATCGTCGCCGGTGATCTCACCCCGGACTCGGGCGACATCCGTCGCGGACGCGGCGTCCAGGTGGGCTTCCTCGAACAGATCCCCGTCCTGCCGAACGGCACCGTGCGCGAGGCCCTCGGCGAAGGGTGGCAGGTCGACGCCGCGCTCGACCGATTGGGGATGCTCGCCGCAGCCGACATCGATTGCGCCCACCTCTCGGGTGGCCAATCGAAGCGCGTCGCGCTGGCCCGGGTCTTCGCCGGGGACAACGACGTGCTGATCCTCGACGAGCCGACCAACCACCTCGACCTGAGTGCGATCCAGTGGCTGGAGCAGCAGATCCTCGCCTTTCGCGGTGCCGTCATCCTCGTCAGCCACGACCGCTTCCTCCTCGACCAGGTCACCACTCGGATGGTCGAGATCGATCGCGGCAAGACCTTCGTGCACGCGGGCGGTTATTCGAAGCTCCTCGAAGCCCAGGCCGAGCGCGAGGAGCAGGCCGCGAACGCTGAGCAGACCCGTCGCAACCTCGCCCGGACCGAGCTCGCGTGGCTACGCCGCGGCGTGAAGGCCCGGTCTACCAAACCCCAAGCCCGCATCGACGCCGCCGAGCGCTTGCTCGCGAGCCGCCCCGAGGCCGCCGCCCGTTCGGGGACCTTGGATCTCAGCGTGGGCACGCCACGGCTCGGCAATACGGTGATCAAGGCGCACAACGTCTCGTTCTCCTACCCCAACGGCCGCCAGATCCTCTCCGACGTCACACTCGATCTCGGCCCCGGTGACCGGGTCGGCATCGTGGGGCCGAACGGCGCCGGCAAGTCAACGTTCGTCAACCTGCTGGCTCGACGTAGCGAACCGACCAAGGGAACACTCAAGGTCGGCCCTACCGTCGTGACGTCGTACTTCGAACAGCACGACGGCGACTACAACCTCGAGTTGACGGTGCAGGAACTCGTCGCCGGCCCCCAGGGAATTCCCGGTTCGGTCGCGGACCTCGCGCTCATGAAGAAGTTCTGGTTCACGGGGGCGCTACCCGCGACGAAGGCCAAGGACCTCTCGGGCGGTGAACGCCGTCGACTCCAGTTGCTGCTCGCGCTCTCAGTCCATCCCAACGTCCTGTTCCTCGACGAACCAACCAACGACCTCGACCTCGAAACGATCCGACTCATCGAGGAATTCCTCAGTCAATGGCCCGGCACGCTGATCGTCGTCTCGCACGACCGCACTTTTCTGAGCCGCACCACGGACCGCCTCCTCGAGGTGCACGACGACGGTTCCATCTCGGACATCCCCGGCGGCATCGACGCGTGGATCGCCCGGGCGGCCGGCATCATCACGAGCATGGTCACCGAGGACGACGTACCAGCCGACGATGAGGAGCCCACGTCGAAGGTCCCCCGTGGGCGTCTCCTGCGCGACGCCGAGAAGGAGATGACGCGATTGGACCGGCGCCGAACGACCCTGACCGACAAGATCCTCGCCACGGACGACTACACCGCACAGGCCAAACTCGGCGCTGAACTCGAAGAAGTCAGAAAGTCCTTGGCCATCGCCGAGGACCACTGGCTGACGCTGCACGAGTAGCCACCCGGTTCCACCACTTCACCACGCCACCCCTTCACTCGGCTACGGGCCGCAGCCCACTCTGCGATGACGTGACGGGTACTGTGGTGTTGATACGTTTCGAAGGAGCGGGCAGCGGTCATGACTGATCCCAGTGGCAACCCGTCGATCAACGACGCTGCCTCTGCCGCCTTCATGGAGTTCGCGAACACACTGTCCCAGGAGCTCACGCGCTGCAGTGACGACGAGCAAACTCTCGGCGATGGTCACCTCGTTGGCGAAAGCGTCACGGTCGAGGACCCGGTCAACGATCTCGTGCAACGAATGGCCGTGAACCGGGCCATCATGGGACGAATCGACCGCATCATGAATCCTGCATCAGTCGCCACGATCTTCGCGACTGGCGACCTCGCGGCGGCTCGAGAACTCGCCAGTTCGATCAGCAGCGTATTCGCCGCGCTGCTGACGTGGGCCCGCGACGCGCGAAACGCCGTACTCGCCCCGGAGTGGCAGCCGATCTACGCGGCTCTCGCCAATTTCTCCCGCGAGCCTCTTCGCCAGATCAGCGATTTCTCCATCGACGTCACCACCCGCGCGACGTCGATGGCCGAGTCGTCAACACGCAGTGAACCCGTTCATCTGGCGCTGCACCTGAGCGTGGGGGGTGGCGACTTCGCCGCGCTCAGCAATGCCGTCGCCGTCGCCGACGTCGTTCCCCAACCGGAACCGAGGAAGAAGTCGAGGTTGTTCCGTCACTAGTCCGGCTGCAGCGCGACGTGCCCGGTCTAATCGTGTTGCGCGAGGAACTGCTCGACGACGCTCCGATAGAGTTCGGGCTCCTCTTCGAACGGCATGTGACTGGAATCCTCGAAGATCTGCCACTGCACATTCGCGATGTTGTCGAAGAACGGCTGGACCGTCGCCGGCGTCGCCTCGTCGTATCGTCCCGACAACAGCAACGTGGGCGCAGTGATCGTGGCCACCTCGTCGACAACGCTCCACTCGCGCAGGGTCCCGATGCAGAAGAACTCGTTCGGTCCGTTCATGGTGTTGTAGACGGTTGAATCTTCCTCCATGTACGCCATCGTCGCCAGGAGACCCGGTGGGTTGGGGAGCACCCGGCACACGTGCTCGTCGTAGTAGACCTGCGTCGCGGCGAGGTACTCGGGGTCGCTCGTCGTGCCCGCGGCCTCGTGGCGGTCCAGCGCCTCCTCGGTGGCCACCGCCAACTGAGCGCGCAAGACCTTGGCCTCACTCGCCCAGAGTTCCATGGACGCGGGCGAGTTGCTCACGATCAATCCTTTGAGACCCTGAGGACGACGGATGGCGTGCTCGGCTCCGAGCATGCCGCCCCATGACTGGCCGAGCAGGTGGTAGCCACCGGCCACGCCGAGGGTTCGCAGCAGATTGTCGAGCTCGTCGAGGAAGAGGTCGACGGTCCAGAAGTCCTCTCCCTTGTCGGGGAGTCGTGTCGAGCGGCCCGCTCCCACCTGGTCGTAATGGATGACCGGGCGTCCAGTCTCGGCGATGTCCGCGAGACGCAACAGGTAGTCGTGTGTGCAACCCGGGCCGCCGTGCACGACGACCAACGGCGTCAGGCTTGACGTCAGGTCGCCACTGACCCGATACCAGGTCTGCCACTCGCCAAAAGGAATGAGACCTTCACTTACCGGGTACGAATTCATAGCTCGACTCTACGACGCGAGGCCACCGCCCGGTAGAAGGTGCATGTACTCGTGGTTGCCCACGACGACGAGCCCTCCGGGCAGGCGGACCGACGCCTCAAATCCGACAACGACGCCCACGAAGGAATCACCTCGCGGAGAGGTTCGTGACCCTTGGGGTAGCCTCGTATCCTCTATGGCACTCTCAATCGGTATCGTCGGTCTGCCCAATGTCGGCAAATCCACCCTCTTCAACGCGCTCACCGACAACAATGTCCTGGCGGCGAACTACCCGTTCGCCACCATCGAACCGAACGTCGGCATCGTCTCGGTACCCGACCCGCGGCTGGCCAGATTGGCTGCGGTGTTCGGCTCCGAGAGGATCCTGCCCGCGGTCGTGACCTTCGTCGACATCGCCGGCATCGTGCGCGGCGCCTCGGAGGGCGAAGGCCTGGGCAACCAGTTCCTCGCCGCGATCAGAGAATCCAACGCCATCTGCGAGGTCGTGCGGGTCTTCGAGGATGACGACGTCATCCACGTCGACGGCAAGATCGACCCCGCGGGCGACGTGGCGACCATCGAGACCGAGTTGATCCTGGCCGACCTCCAGACCGTTGAGAAAGCCGCCACGCGACTCGAGCGCGAAGCCAAGCGTGGTGGTGACGCCGCCGTGAAGCTCGCCGAGATCAGGAAGGCCGAGGCCGCCCTCAACGAGGGACGCGTCATCTCCAAGGTCTCCAAGAAGGAGCTCGACCACGAGGCGCTCGCGGACCTCCACCTCCTCACGGACAAACCTTTCATCTACGTCTTCAACGTCGACGAGGCGACGCTCGCGGATACCGCGCGGCGCGCGCAGCTCGAGGCGTCGGTGGCGCCGGCCCCGTGCGTGATCCTCTGCGCCAAAGTCGAATCGGAACTCTCCGGACTCGACGAGGACGACGCGCTCGAGATGCTCCAGTCCTACGGCCAGGAGGAATCGGGCCTCGCGCAATTGTCGAGAGTCGGCTTCGCCGCCCTCGGCCTGCAGACCTTCTTGACCGCCGGACCCAAGGAGACCCGCGCCTGGACCATCCCCGTGGGCGCCACGGCCCCCGAGGCCGCGGGCGAGATCCACACTGACTTCCAGAAGCACTTCATCAAGGCCGAGGTCGTCGCCTTCGCCGACCTCATGGAGGCGGGCACCATGGCCGCCGTACGCGCCGCCGGCAAGGCCCGTATCGAGGGCAAGGACTACGTGATGCAAGACGGCGACGTGGTGGAGTTCCGCGTAAACGCGTAACCACTACGCTTTAGCCAGGCGTATGCGACAGAGGTCGGCGCCTACAGACCATTACTACCGCTTAGGAGCATCATGACCTCTGCCGCCTTCGATTTCAAGGTTGCTGACCTATCCCTGGCCGACTTCGGTCGCGCTGAAATGACCCTCGCCGAGCACGAGATGCCCGGGCTCATGGCCATGCGCGAGGAGTTCGGCGCCTCGAAGCCGCTGAAGGGCGCTCGTATCGCCGGTTCGCTGCACATGACCATTCAAACCGCCGTGCTCATCGAGACCCTCGTCGAGTTGGGAGCCGATGTGCGCTGGGTGAGTTGCAACATCTTCTCCACCCAGGACCACGCCGCTGCCGCAATCGTCGTCGGGCCGACCGGTACCGTCGAGGAACCGCGCGGCGTGCCCGTCTTCGCCTGGAAGGGCGAGTCCCTCGAGGAGTACTGGTGGTGCACCGAGCAACTCCTTCGCTGGCCCGGATTCGACGGACCGACGATGATCCTCGACGATGGCGGTGACGCGACACTGCTGGTTCACAAGGGCCTCGAGTTCGAGCGCGCCGGCTTCGTGCCCGCCCCCGAGAGCGCCGAGTCCGAGGAGTACCGCGTCATCCTCGCCCTGCTCCACAAGATCGTCGACAGTGGCGAGAAGATCTTCGAACCGATGGCTCGCGGCATCATCGGCGTCTCCGAGGAGACGACCACCGGGGTGCACCGCCTCTACGAGATGGAGCGCGACGGCGTCCTGCTCTTTCCGGCCATCAACGTCAACGATGCGGTCACCAAGTCGAAGTTCGACAACAAGTACGGATGCCGGCACTCGCTCATCGACGGCATCAACCGCGCGACCGACACGCTGATCGGCGGCAAGGTCGCCGTGATCTGTGGCTACGGCGACGTCGGCAAGGGTTCGGCTGAATCGCTGCGCGGCCAGGGTGCACGTGTCATCATCACCGAGATCGACCCCATCTGCGCGCTGCAGGCGGCCATGGACGGGTTCCAGGTCACCACGCTTGAAGAGGCGCTCCCGTTCGCCGACATCATCATCACCGCGACCGGCAACAAGGACATCGTCACCGTCGAGCACATGCAGGCCATGAAGCACCAGGCGATCCTCGGTAACATCGGTCACTTCGACAACGAGATCGACATCGCGGGTCTGGCGGCACTGCCCGGAGTCAAGCGCGAGAACATCAAACCGCAGGTCGACAAGTGGATCATGCCGAGCGGGCGCGCAATCATCCTGCTCTCCGAGGGACGACTCCTCAACCTCGGTAACGCCACCGGTCACCCGAGTTTCGTCATGAGCAACTCGTTCACGAACCAGACCATGGCCCAGATGGAGCTGTTCGTGAACAACGCGCAGTACGAGAAGAAGGTCTACGTCCTGCCCAAGCACCTCGACGAGAAGGTCGCACGACTGCACCTCGACGCGCTCGGCGTGAAGTTGACGAAGCTCTCGAAGCAGCAGGCGGACTACATCGGCGTCTCGGTCGAAGGCCCCTTCAAGCCCGACACCTACCGCTACTAGGCATCGACGCACCGACGAACCCCGGGGACCGGTCCCCGGGGTTCGTCGTCCGTCTTCCTCGAGGCCGTCCAACGCCTTGCGCCGTCGGACGCCACCACGTGTGGCCCGAGTCAACTCCAAAGTTTGCCATGATGGGACTTCAGTTCGTGGTGAGGCCGCCAGCCCACCCCCGAGAGGAGTTGTATGGAGCCGTCGTATCGTCGCCGGGCGACCGTGTTGGACGCGATCGGCTCGACGCCGCTGATCGAGGTTGACGGCATCTGGCTCAAGCTCGAGTACCTCAATCCTTCCGGCTCGATCAAGGCTCGAATGGCCCGCTACATCATCGAGCGAGCCGAGCGAGAAGGTCTCTTGCGGCCCGGCGACACCATCGTCGAGGCGTCGAGCGGGAACACGGGTAACGCGATGAGCATGGTCGCCGCCGTCAAGGGCTACAAGATGCTGGTCGTGATGCCCGAGGGCATGAGTCCTGAACGCGCAGCCATCTCCACGGCCTTCGGCGCCCAGCTCATCACGGTGGGCAACTTTCACGTCAACGACGCGCTGGAGCTCGCACGCGAACTGGGCGCGAAGCCCGGTCACTTCGCTCCGCATCAGTTCGAATCGGAGTGGAACGTCGAGGAGAACCGGACCTGGCTCGGTCCCGAGATCCTCCAGCAACTCCCCGTGGGGTCCAAGCCCGACGCGTTCGTCATGGGCGTCGGCACCGGGGGCACACTGATCGGCGTGGGCCAGGCGCTTCGCGCGGCTAATCCCGACGTGCTGATCGTCGGCCTCGAGCCCAGCGAGTCGTGCACCATCTTGTGCGGCGACACCGGTCTGCACAAGATCGAAGGAATCGCCGACGGCTTCGTGCCGGCCATCTACCAACGACACCACGAGATCGTGAGTCGGGTGGTCGCCGTGCACAGTGATGATGCGGTCGCCGAGATGCGCAGGCTCGCACGAGAACACGGTCTCCTCGTGGGCCCGAGCTCGGGCGCGAACATGGTCGCCGCCCGCCAGTTGCTGCGCGAGAAGCCCGATCTCGAGACGGTCGTGACGATCTGCTGTGACGAGGGCGAGAAGTACCTCAGCGAGTACTTCATCCCCGAGGTGCATCCCATCACCCGCGCCTCACTCGGCGCCGAGCACGTGCTCACCGAAGGCTAGGGCGCTCGTGACGGGCTGACGTCTAGAGCGGCGTGACGTAGGCGCCGCTGATCCCACCGTCGACGAGGAACGTTGACGCGGTCACGAACGACGAGTCGTCGCTCGCCAGGAACAAGACGGCGCTGGCCATCTCCTCGGGCTCGGCGAAACGACCCATCGGCACGTGCACGAGACGACGCGCGGCGCGCTCGGGGTCCTTGGCGAAGAGTTCGCGCAGCAGTGGCGTGTTGACCGGGCCCGGGCACAGCGCGTTCACGCGGATACCTTCACGCGCGAACTGCACACCGAGTTCGCGCGTCATCGCCAGTACCGCGCCCTTGGAGGCCGTGTACGAGATCTGGGACGTCGCCGATCCCATCACGGCGACGAAGGACGCGGTGTTGATGATCGAACCACCACCGCGTCGCTGCAGGTACGGGATGCCGTACCGGCAGCAGAGATAGACCGACCGGAGGTTCACGTCCTGGACCCGTTGCCAGGCGTCGAGCCCGGTCGTGAGGATCGAGTCATCGTCGGCTGGCGAGATGCCCGCGTTGTTGAAGAGAATGTCGATCCCACCGTAGACGTCCTCGGCGGTCTTGAAGAGCGCGATGACGCTCTGCTCATCCGCGACGTCGACGTTGACGTACGTGCCTCCGATCTCGGTGGCCGCGGCGAGACCTTCGAGCGTTGCGCAGTCGGCGACCACGACCTTGGCCCCTTCCGCGGCGAAGCGGCGGGCGCTCGCGAGTCCGATGCCACTCGCGCCACCGGTGATCACCGCGACCTTGTTATCGAGGCGACCCACTAGTCCTCTGTGGAGATGAAGACGTTCTTCTCTTCGCTGAAGCCGAGGAGAGCGTCCGGCCCGAGTTCGCGGCCGATGCCGGACTGCTTGAAACCACCGAAGGGCGTCGAGTAGCGAACCGAGGAATTGGAGTTCACCGACAGTGCTCCGGTCTCGACCGCGCGCGCGACGCGCAACGCCTTGCCGGTGTCGCGGGTCCAGATCGATCCCGAAAGCCCGTAGGGACTGTCGTTGGCGATCCGCACGGCGTCGGCCTCATCGCGGAATCGTACGACCGACACGATGGGCCCGAAGATCTCCTCGTTGAACGCACGACTCGACGGGTCGGGGGTCTCGAGCACCGTGGGAGCGAACCAGTAACCCTGGCCTTCTGGCGCACTGCCGCGGAATGCCACGTTCGCCTCTTCGACGTAGGATGCCACGCTCTCGCGTTGGGCGGCGGTGATGAGGGGGCCCATCTCGCTCGTCTCGTCCCTTGGATCAAGAACCTTGACCCCCTTGACCGCGGTCTCGAACAACTCCATGAAGCGGTCGTAGGCCGACTCTTCGACGAGGATCCGAGAGCGCGCACAGCAGTCCTGTCCCGCGTTGTCAAAGACGGCGTAGGGCGCACTGGCGGCGGCCTTCTCGAGGTCGGCGTCGGCGAAGATGACGTTGGCACTCTTGCCGCCGAGTTCCAGGGTGACGCGCTTGACCTGATCCGCACAGCCCGACATGATCGTGCGCCCCGCAGCGTTCGATCCGGTGAAGCAGACCTTGCGTACCAGTTCGTTGGTGACGAACCGGTAGCCCACGGACGAGCCGTCACCGGTGATGACCTGGAAGACATCATCGGGCAGCCCGGCTTCGAGACCGAGCTCCGCCAGACGGATCGCGGTGAGGGGCGTCAGTGTCGCGGGCTTGAGCACGACGGTATTGCCGGCGGCGAGCGCGGGACCCAAGCCCCAACCAGCGATGGGCATCGGGAAATTCCATGGCGCGATGATGCCGACGACGCCGAGCGGCTCGTAGAACGTGATGTCGACGCCACCGGCCACGGGGATCTGTCGACCCGAGTGGCGCTCGGGGGCACCCGAGTAGTAATTGAGGACGTCACGCACGTTGCCGGCCTCCCAGCGGGCATTGCCAATGGTGTGTCCGGAGTTCGCCACCTCGAGTTGGGCCAGCTCCTCGATGTGCGAGTCGACGACCGCTGCGAAACGACGAAGGAGTCGTGCCCGGTCGGCGGGTGTGACCGCGCGCCAGCCCACGGAGGCCTTCGCGGATCGCGCGATGGCCTCGTCGGTCTGCTCGACCGTGAACATCTCGACTGAGCCGATTGACTGCTCGGTCGACGGGTTGATGATGGAGAAGGTCCTGCTCATAGTCGCTCAAATCCTCGGTAGCGTTCCCAGTCGGTCACAGCCGCGGCGTACGTGTCGACCTCGACCTGTCCCGCGTTCACGTAATGCTCAACGACTTCGTCGCCGAACGCATCGCGCGCCACTTCGCTCGCGCCGAACAGCGCGACGGCCTCTCGCAGGTTCGGCGGTACTCGCGGCGCGTCAGCGATGTACGCATTGCCCACGAACGCGGGCGCCAGCTCCAGCGACTCCTCGACGCCGCGCAGACCCGCGGCGATCAACGCCGCCACGGCGAGGTACTGATTGACGTCGCCGCCTGGCGTGCGGCACTCGAAACGAAGTCCCGGACCGTGGCCCACCACTCGAAAGGCGCACGAGCGATTATCCAGCCCCCACAGCAGCGCCGTCGGCGCGAACGAGCCAGCAACGAAGCGCTTGTAGCTGTTGATGTTGGGCGCGAGGAAGAGGGAGAGTTCGCGCGTGTAGGCCAACTGCCCCGCGAGGAAGTGCTCGAAGACCTTCGAGAAGCCGTGCGGTCCGTCGCCCGCGAAGACGGGCTTGTTGTTCTCGTCGCGGAGCGAGAGGTGAATGTGACAGGAGTTGCCCTCGCGCTCGTTGTACTTCGCCATGAAGGTGAGACTGCAGCCCTCTTGGGCGGCGATCTCCTTGGCGCCGAGTTTGAACAGGCCGTGCTCGTCGCACTTGTCCACCAGCGTGCTGTACTTGAAGGCGATCTCGTGCTGACCGAAGTTGCATTCGCCCTTCACCGACTCGACGACCATTCCCGCGCCACGCATCGAACGACGGATCCGACCCAGCAGCGGCTCGACTCGCGACGTTCCTTGAATCGAATAGTCCACGTTGTACTGGTTCGCGGGTGTCATATTGCGGTATCCCGAGTTCCAGGCCTCCTCGTAGGTGTCGTTGAAGACGATGAACTCGAGTTCGGTGCCGGTAAGTCCAGTCCAGCCGCGTTCGGCGAGACGCGACACCTGCTGCTGCAAGATCTGGCGCGGTGACGGACCGACGGGTTCGCCGACGACCGTCTCGACATCGGCGAAGATCACCACCGTCTTGTCGTGCCAGGGAACCATCCGGATGGTCGAGAAGTCGGGCTGGAACGCGAGGTCGCCGTAGCCACGGTCCCATGACGTCAACGCGAAGCCGTCAACCGTGCGCATGTCGACGTCGGAGGCGAGCATGTAGCTGCATCCTTCAACGGGAGCGTCACCGATCTCATCGGCGAAGTACGTGGCGTCGAGGCGCTTGCCCTGAAGGCGACCCTGCATGTCGGTGATCGCCAGAATGATCGTATCGATTTCGCCAGCGCGAATCTTGCCCAGAAGTTCGTCGCGCGTAAGGCGACCAGGTGATTGCTGCACGTGAAACTCCTCTGAGTGGATTGTCATCGATGGTAACCGCCGTGTCGCACGTTATCCAAAACGTGCGCGACGATAGGCGCGACTCGGCCCTCGCCGGGTAGTCGGGCTTCGTCGCGGGGCGTCGGCGTGTCGCACGACTGAGAGTTTGCATATTCTTCTCCACCACGTCGAGCGGACTACGGCTCGTAGGAAAACACCTTCATTCGTTGGGACACTTTGCGAAATCGGCGGCTTGCAGCTGGACCGCGTCGGAAGATGGCACCGCCGCAATCCTCGTTGGTCGCGAATCCACCCCATCGTTCTGACCAATGGTCCGGATGACCGCACCTTGGGAATCTATGCTGCAACGAACTGACGTTTTGCCATCACCAATTGGGGGTTTCAATGGCTACTGCAAATGAAGAACTGTCAGCGTCGGAACAAGCGGACGTTGCACGGCTCCACGAACTGGGCTACGCCCAAGAGTTGAAACGAGGCATGGGGTCGTTCTCGAACTTCGCCGTTTCATTCTCGATCATCTCAATTCTGACCGGAGGTATCACCACCTACTACCTCGGCATGGACGCGGGTGGCCCCTTCGTCATCACCATCGGGTGGTTCATCGTCGGAGCGCTGACGCTCTGTGTCGGACTCGGTATGGCAGAGATCACCTCGGCGTACCCGACCGCTGGCGGCCTCTACTACTGGTCGGCGCAACTCGCGAAGAAGAACAAGGCGGCGTGGTCGTGGGCCTGCGGCTGGTTCAATCTCGTAGGTCAGGTCGCCGTCACCGCGTCGATTGACTACGGTCTCGCCACCTACATCGGCTTCATCATCAGTCTGTACTCGACGAGTTTCCACAACAACGCGAAGTGGACGCTCTTCTTCTACTTCCTCGTTCTCGCCGCCCACGGTGTGCTGAACACCTTCCGGGTTCGCCTCGTCGGCATGCTGGCCGACGTGAGTGCCTGGTGGCACTTCATCGGCACGGCGATCATCGTTCTGGCGTTGCTCTTCATCCCGAGCCATCACCAGAGTGTGAGCTTCCTGTTCCACCACGAGAACCTCACCGGGTGGACCGGTCCATTCGCCGGCACCTACGCCTTCGCGATCGGCCTGTTGCTGGCCCAGTACACCCTCACCGGCTATGACGCGTCCGCGCACATGACCGAGGAGACCAAGGGCGCCGCGACCGAAGGACCCAAGTCCATCGTGCGAGCGATCTACGTGTCGATCATCGCTGGTTTCATACTCAATCTGGCCATGACGTTAGCTCTGCAGGGCGGCTCGAAGAACTACGCCGCGGTGGCACTCAACGGAGCCCCGGCCGGTGGTGTCATCTTCACCCAGGCGCTCACCGGCGCCGGTGGGAAGCTCCTGGTACTCATTGCCATGGTGGCCATGTTCTTCTGCGGCTTGGCGTCGGTCACCGCGAACTCGCGAATGATCTACGCGTTCTCGCGTGACGGTGCGGTTCCCGGCCATCGACTGTGGCACCGCCTGCACCCGAACACCCGCACGCCGGTCAACGCCGTGTGGCTCGCGGTCGTTGGTGCGTTCGTGCTCGGCCTGCCCTCCCTGTACCAAGTGGGTGGCTCGTCGGTTGCGTTCTTCGCCATCGTCTCGATCGGCACCGTCGGCCTCTACGTGGCCTACGCGATTCCAATCTTCCTGCGCTTGCGCGCCGGCAAGAGCTTCGAGCAGGGTCCGTGGAACCTCGGCAAGTGGAGCACGGTCATCGGGACCGTCGCCGTCGTCTGGGTGCTGATCATCACGATCCTGTTCTTCGCCCCGGCCTTCTACCCATGGACCACCGCCGTTGACATCAACTGGTCGGGACCGGTCTTCCTGGTCGTGATGGCGATCATTTTCGCCTGGTACGCGATCTCGGCTCACAAGTGGTTCACCGGACCAAAGATCCAAGGCAGTGAAGAGGTGCTCGAGGAGATCGAAGAGGAATACGCCGAGGGTATCGTCCCCGACGAGGACTAGTACTTCAGCTCACCCGACGCCGTCGAAGCGTCAGTGAAGAAGCCCCCTCGGTAGTGACCGAGGGGGCTTCTTCACGAGTGCGACTCAGGCACCTCCGCTGCGGTGCGCGAACCCCTAGCGATAGCCCGCGAAGATGTCCGTCACGCAACCCTCCAGATGCTTCGGGTTCGTGACCCTGACGAAGGCCTCGCGACCCATCGCCTCCTTGAACTGGGAACGATCCATCTTCATCCAGAAGGAATCACCGATCTGCGAATGGTGCGCGGCGAGCGCGTCGTACTTGGCGTCCGAGACGGTACTGACGTCGATGACCGCGTCGATCTCGTCGTCGGGCGTCCCCATGTTGATCTCTTCCTGATCGCTCGGCGGCTCGGGTTCGCGAACAATCCCCTTGGCCTCGTCGGCTGCGCGCCGGTCCAGCTCTTCCTGGCGCCAGCGAGCACGGTAACGCTCCATCACCGAGTCGGGTATGGCGTTGTAATACAGCGTCGGCTCGTAGTCGAGCAGCTCCAGTGCGGCGAGCGTGACGCGATTCGCCTGGATGTGGTCGGGATGCCCGTAGAAACCGATCTCGTTGTAGGTCATGATCACCTGGGGCCGCTCCTCGAGCAGGATGGTCGCGAGTTTCGCAGCGGCGGCGGCGACGGGCGTGGCCCAGAAACTCTCGGGATCCTCGTTTTGGGGCCAGCCAATCATTCCCGAGTCGCGGTAACCGAGTCGGACCAACCGGTCGATGCCGAGGATCTCCACGGCCTGGTCCAACTCCTTCGCACGCACCTTGGCAACCTCGTCGCCGTCGTGATGGTCGGCGTCGGGCTTCGCGCCATCGAGGGCGTCGCCGCATTCGCCGTTGGTGCAGGTGACGAGCACCGTGCGCACGCCCTGATTCGCGAGCAGTCGGAAGAGCCCGCCGGTCGAACTCGCCTCATCATCGGGGTGAGCGTGCACGGCGAGAAACGTCAGTTGTTCCATGGCAATCCTCCAAAGAGATCGGTCTTGTCGTCGCGGGTCGCGTAACGACTCCAAGCACCTTGGTAGTACTCAGTCCCAAACAACACGTTAAAGAGATCGGGCGACATCGTGACCAGATCCGCATTGTCGGTCTGTGATGCGTGGGTCGCGATCGCCGCTTGCTTGCGACGCGCGTAGGGCGTCACGTCCATGACCGTCGAGACCAACGAATCGGGAGTCCCCGGGGCCGCGTGCAACACCCACGCCGGCAGGAACACACCCGTCGCCTCTGCGTCGTTGATGAATCGCTCGAGCACGCTGCTCGGGATCACCGGGTAGTACAGACGCTCGACAACCGAACTGCGCTGGACGGCGTTACGGGTCACCCGATTGGCCATGACGTGGTCGGGATGTCCGTAGAAGCCGCGCTCGTCGTAGGTGACCACGACCGTGGCGCCCACCTCGTCGAAGAGGGCGGCGAGGGTGCGTCCAACCTTGTCGATATCGGCACCGACGAAGGCGCCGGGGTCGTTGTTCTGGGGCCAACCGCTCATGCCCGAGTCGTTGAATCCCAATGTCACTTGACGAGTGAACCCGACCAGGGCCGCCGCGCGCTGCAGTTCACCCGCCCGCACCGACGCGGTGGTGCCGGGGTCGTGGTGAAGGCTCGAGCCGGCGCGCCCGCCCTCGTCGATGCCAAGGCGGCCATTGGTGCACGTCACGAGGACCACGTCGTACCCGAGACCCGCGTAGTGGGCGCTGATGCCCGCCGTGAAGAGAGATTCGTCGTCAGGGTGCGCGTGCACGCACACCAGTGTCCGGGTCGACGTCATCCTGACGAGACTACGAGGTGGCGAGCTGAACGATGCGAACGATGAGCAGCGTGCCGGCTATCACCAGGTAGCTCCCCACGCATCGCAGCAGTACCCGACGGGCACGCGACGTCGGCAAGGGAGCCAGCAGGGTGAGCCGAGGGGTCCGCCAGTCACGCTTGTCCGTCTCGTAGACGAGTGCGGGCGCCACGCGGCGCAACCCGATCGGAAGGCCCACCACCAGCCCAACCGCGGCGGCGGCGCTGAGGTACGTGAGCAGCTTGATGACGTTGACGCCGGTGAAGAGCGTCGAGACCATCATGGTGATCGACAGCACGACCAAGGTCGACACGATGATGGTCGCGATGATGTTCAACCACGTGCCGTTGACCCAGGGACCGAGGACCTCGCGGTCGTTGCAGAGCAGGAGCACGAAGATCGTCGTACTCGGCAGCATCAGTCCACACATGGCCTGGACCGCCAACGTGATGATCCCGAGTGGCGCTCCCGGCAGGAGCGTGACGATGCCGGCGACCACGAGGAGCCCGGCGAACGCGCCGTAGAAGCCCTTGGCGTCGCGCAAGCGTGAGTTGAGGGACTGGCGCGACCCGCCACCGAGGTCCCCGAGCGCGTAGGAACTCGCCAGGGTCACCGCCGCCGCGCCGATGACCGATGCGTTCAGCAACAGGATGGCGAACAACGTCCCGGATCCGTGACCCGTGTACGTGCCGAGACCCCGCGCGACGCCGAGGGCGCTGACGAAGCTGTTCGAACCACCGTGACCGGCCAACCCCGCGGCGCAGACCGCGATGAGCGCCGAGGCGCCGATCACCACGATGAACGAACCCAGGATCGTGTCGACTCGTTCGTAATTGAGCCAGCGTGGCGTGATCTTCTTGTCCACGATGTTCGACTGCTGGAAGTAGAGCTGCCAGGGGGCGACGGTGGTGCCGATGATCGAGATGATCAACAGCACCGCGTTCGATGATGCCCCGCCGCGGATGCCGGGCACGAGTGCGTGGTGCAGCACTGTCGAGAAGTGGGGCTTGGCGACCAGCACCAGGGGTATCACGAAGAGGTTGATCGCCACGAAGAGCATCATGAACCGCTCCCAACGCTGGAACGAACCCGACGCGGTGACCGCGAAGAGGAGTACGACGGCGATGGGAACCGAGACGTAGGGCGACACGCCGAAGTAGTCCATGGAGAGCGAGACGCCGATGAACTCGGTGATGATGATAAGGAAGTTGAGCAAGAGGATCGAACTGATCGAGACGTTGCCCCAGTAGCGACCGAAGCGCTCGCGGATCAGTCGACCGTGGCCCACACCGGTGACGGCGCCGAGGCGCGCCACCATCTCCTGGTTGATGATCAGGACGGGGATCAGGAGCGGCAGCGTCCACAACAGCGAGTAGCCGAAATTCTGGCCGGCCTGGGCGTAGGTCGAGACACCTCCGGCGTCGTTGTCGCCGACCATGACGATCAGGCCGGGACCGATGATGGCGATGAGCGTGAGAAAACGTGCGCGCAGTCCCTTACGGTCGCCAACGTCATGCGCCTTGATGGTGCCGAAGGCACCGCTGATCTGATGTTCTTTCGGCCGCTCGCTCTGCACGCTCCACCTCCTTTCGTCTCGTTGTGGTCGTCCGGCGAAACAACCACGCAAAAACTGGAGGGGGCTAGCAGCCCTTCCTGGAAGTCGTACGAAGTTGGATCGAATCTTGCTGTGCCGTGAGGCTGGTACTAGGGGGTTTCAGAGAAGCCTCCTTTGAACACGACCCGGACGTGGCGCGTTGACATCATTCCTCCACCGCGCTCATGCCGAACTCGCGGCGCCAACCCTGGGGCAGGAGCTCTTCGAGCAGGTCGTCGACGGTCACGACACCGATCATGGTGCTGTGCTCGTCGTCGAGCACGGGCAGCACCGTCAAGTTGAAGTCGCTCATCTTTCGTGAGATCCGGTGCAGGTCCCAGTGCGGGTGCACGTGGGTCAACTGCGTTCGCGCAACACTGATCGCGGGCTCGGTGCCGCGCGCACGAACGAGGGGTGCGATTGACGCCGCACCGATGGGCTGGCCATTCTCATCGAGGACGAAGACGGCGTGCAGCGACTCGGCCGGCACCGTTGACGTGCGGATGGCCTCGAGCGCGTCGGCGACGGTCGCCGTCGCGGGCACCGAGACGAAATCGGTGTTCATGAGCCCACCGGCGGTATCCGCGTTGTACGAGAGGAGTTGGCGAACCTTGATCTGTTGCGCGTCGGGAAGTTGCTCGAGTATCGGTAGCCGCCGGTCCTGGTCAACTTCGTTGATCAAGTCTGCCGCGTTGTCCGGCTCCATCCTCGACAAGAGACGCGCGGCCTCGACGTCGCTTCGTGACTCCAGGAACTCCAACTGATGGGTGGTGTCCAGTTCCTCGAAGACGTCGGCCTCGAGTTCACGGTCCAGCCCCACCGCTTCGATGATCTCCTCGCCCTCTTCGTGGCTCGCCTGCTCAACCAGGTCCGCGATCTGCGCGGGATGGAGCTTCGCCAATTTCCGATACGGGATACGAAGCCGCGCCGAAGGAACGTGCGAGACGAAGGGCTCGATCGAGGCGAAGTCAACGATGGCGTCCGCCTTCACGCGCTGACCAACCCGCTGTCCGAGCACCCGTCGGAAGAACGGACGTCGGCCCGGATCGACGCCAACGACTTCCCATCGGCCATCGATTTCGGCGATCTCGATTTCGTTCGCGATGATCAACCGCCCGCGCACGAGATTGATGAGGTGACGGGCCAGGAGGTCCTCGGCGAGGAGCAGCTCACCGGGTCGTCGCTCGAATCGACGGAGATCGACCTTGCGCCCCGAGAAGCTCATCCGTCCCTCGCTCAAACCAGCGATCTTTCGGATCGGGACGAAGAGGTTGCGTCCTTCAATTCGGATAACCGCACCGACGATGGGTGGATGGGCGTCGTCACCCAGACGCGCGACCAGGTCCTGGACGCGGCCAATCCGGTCACCGCTCGAATCGAAGAACGGGCGGCGCAGGAACGTGGAGAGATGGAGAATTTCAGTCATGACGAGCTCTGGAAGCCCCCAAAGGCTACTCCTTCACGGCGCGTGAACACCAGTCTCGACAAGTGAACTTCTGGGTAACGTGGCGCAAAATCCGGGCTCGGATGAATCAAACGGCGGCGGGCTTGAAGTGCTCGAGGATCTCCGTCACGAGGTCGACGTCAGCGTCGCCGATTCCGGCGTGCGTGACGAAACGGGCCCTGCGGGGGGCAACCGTTTGACCCTCGACACCGAGCATCGTCAGTTGTTCCACGATCTGTCGCGCCTGGGGGTGATCGAAGGCGACGATATTGGTTCGACACGTCGACGGGTCGTAACCCGATTCCGGGAACGCCTCGCTGAACGCATCGGCCAATCGACGCGCCCGACGGTGGTCGTCGGCGAGCCGATCGATCATGGTCTCGAGCGCGACCAGGCCGGCGGCGGCGAGGAATCCGGCTTGACGCATCGAACCTCCGAGTCGCTTGCGTTCCACGCGGGCGCGACGCATGAGTGGTGCTGGTCCGGCGAGGATTGATCCGACGGGTGCGCACAGGCCCTTGGAGAGGCACGCGAACACCGTCGTGGCGGGTTGCGCGTACTCCGCGGCGCTGGTGCCAGTGGCGACGACGGCGTTGAACAGTCGCGCGCCATCAAGGTGCAGCGGCCGTTCACCGATGGCGTTCGCCAGGGAGCGGAGATGTCGCACGTCCCACGGGGTCCCACCCGATGGCATGTGTGTGTTCTCGATCGCGACCATCGCGACGTGGGGCTGATGGTCCGCCTCGGCGTCGATCACGTCGATCACCTCATTCAGATCCAGCTCGCCCGTCGAGTCGTCGACCAGAGCGAACTGCACCGACGAGTTCCTGGCTGATGCGCCCATTTCGTAGCCGACGAGGTGCTGGTTCCGTCCCGCGATGATGAGATCGCCCGGTGTGGTGAGAACCCGCACCGCGATCTGGTTGGCCATCACGCCCGAGGGTACGAAGACCGCGGCTTGCTTGCCGACGAGGGCGGCGAAGAACTCCTCGAGCCGGTTCACCGTCGGGTCCTCGTTGTAACCATCGTCACCGACGAGGGCCGCGGCGATCGCTTCACGCATGGCGGGCGTCGGCTGGGTCACGGTGTCACTTCGTAGGTCTACGCGCTGATTCACATCGAAAGGCTACCGGCACACCCGTAGAATTCCCCTATGACCGAAAACTTCACCAATCCCGCCGCCGCGACGGACAACGTCCACCAGTCACTCGGCATCGACGTCGTGCACGTCTCGCCGGACAAGGTCGTCATGCAAGTGGCGGTTGGACCGAAGGTCCACCAGCCCTACGGGATCTTGCACGGCGGCGTCTCGGCGCTACTCGCTGAAAGCGCCGCCTCGATGGGCGGCGCGGTCAGCGTCGCTCCCGACTTCATCGTCGTCGGCACCGAACTGAACTGTTCACACCTTCGCTCCATGACCAGCGGCATCCTCACCGCCACCGCAACACCTATTCGCAAGGGACGCAGCGTGCACGTGTGGGCAATCGACCTCACCGACGACCAGGGGCGCCAGATCTGTGTGGCGCGTTGCACGCTGCAGGTTCTCAAGGCGCCCAAGGTCCAGACCGTCTAGGACCTAGACTTTTCGCAGGACTAGCCGTTAAAGGGGCTGACGATGGGTGTTCGATTCAAAGGTTGGGGCATCGGTCTACCCGACCGCATCGTCACCAACGACGAGCTCTCGCTGACCCTCGACACATCCGATGAGTGGATTACCGAGCGGACCGGAATCCGCCAACGCCGGATCGGTGGCTCCGCCAAGTCCCTCGGCGTCGTCGCCGGACGCGAAGCGATGAAGGACGCGGGCGTCGTCGCTGACGATATTGACTTCCTCTTGTTGGCCACGACCACGCCCGACCGCATCACCCCGGCCACCGCAACGATGATTGCCCACGAGTTGAGACTCTCGTGTCCCGCGATGGACCTCAATGCCGCCTGCAGTGGATTCATGTACGCGGTGCGCACGGCGTACGGACTCCTCGAGACCGGTGACAAGCGGATCCTCGTCATCGGCGCGGAGAATCTCTCGCGCTGGGTCGACTGGACCGATCGCAACATGGCGGTGCTGTTCGCTGACGGTGCGGGCGCCGCGGTCCTCGAATACGATCCCGACGGGACCGACCTGCTGTCCTTCGCCCTCGGCGCCGACGGCTCCGGTGCCGACCTCTTGTACTGCGAGCACGGTGGCTACTTCCAGATGGATGGGCGCGAGGTCTTTCGCCGTGCGGTGCGCGTCATGGTCGACTCGTCACAGGAGGCGATCGCGAAAGCCGGTATCACCGCTGACGACGTGAGCCTCGTCATCCCCCATCAGGCCAATATTCGGATCATCCAGGCGGCCACCCAGCGTCTCGGCATCGACATGGAACGCGCCGTCGTCGTCCTCGACCGCTACGGCAACTCGTCGAGCGCATCGATCCCGCTCGCGCTCTACGATGCCCGCGAGAACGGTCGCATCAAGCCGGGCGAGTACGCCCTCATGACCGGATTCGGAGCCGGCATGACCTGGGCTTCAGCGATCGTACGCTGGTCCTGATGAGCGGCGCGCCTCTGGTCATACTCGCGGCGGGGCGGGCTCGTCGCTACGGCGGGCTGAAGCAACTAGCTCCGATCGGCGTGCACGGCGAGGGGGTGATCGACCTCATCGCCTCCGACGCGTACGCGGCCTGTTTCGACGAATTCGTGATCGTCGTCAACCCCGACACCGGTCGTGACATCAAGCTCCACGTCGACCGAGCCTGGCCCGCGCACTACAAGGTCACCTTCGCAGTTCAAGACGAGCCGCGTGGAACGGTTGACGCCGTGCTCGCCGCCGAGCCCTTCCTCGACGCCTCCAAGCCCTTCGGTGTCTCCAACGCCGACGATCTCTACGGACGTGACGCGCTCTCCAAGCTGGGGGCGCACCTTCTCGCCAAGAGCACCTGCTGCCTGATCGGATTTCAACTCGACCGGGCTCTCGTGGGCGACCTTCCCGTCTCGCGCGGCATCTGCAACGTGGTGAACGGACACCTCACCGATATCGTGGAACGCCGTCAGGTGCATACGGCGCACGGCGGTTTCATCTCCGATGACGGACTCTCGCCCGTCTTCCTCGAACCGGACTCCGTCGTCTCGATGAACCTCTGGGGGTTCCAACCTTCGATGTGGCCGGTGCTGCACACCGAGATGGCGACCCACGACTTCGAGGCCGAACCTGAGGCCCAGTTGCCGGTCATGGTGGGCAAGATCCTGCACCACGTACCTCTTCGATTCGACGTTCTCCCAACGGTGTCGCGATGCGTCGGCGTGACCCACGCCGACGACCTCTCCCTCGTGCAAGCCGACGTCCTCGCTCAAGTGTCGATCGGCGAACGACCCGAACGCCCGTTCCTCTAGCTTCAACGATGACGTCCGGGACCGACCGGACGGGACCAGAACCTCGACCTCACGACCACTTCGCCGCGCGATCCACCAATGGGCGTCCTGCGATGGCCGCTCGTCACTGCCGGGGCCACCGAGGACGCTCCTACTCAGGAGCTGGCACCGATGCTGCGGGAGGCGGCGTCTACGAGACGCTCGACCGTTGAGAATCCACCGTATCTGGCGTCGGAGCTCGCCACTTGCTGCAGGCCACCTGGTATCGGCCCATTCTGACCTCGCGGGCCAACTTGCCTTGACCTGCGTGGCCAGATTTTCGGTGGCGACCATTGGATTCGCTCTGGTCGAAGCAGCGATCGCGACCGCCACCCTCATACTCGCGACGACCAGGATTGGTCACCGCGTTTATGGAATCATGGAGATGGTTGCGAACTTCGAGAACCATCACGCCCTCGGTGAACTTTTGCACGCCCATACACACCTCACCCACTACCATCCGGTGCTTCGACCCCACCTCCCCGGGTCCCGACCGCGGTATTTCGAACACTCACGACGGCTTCGAGCCGAACTCGATCGTCGCAACGGCTGACCGGTCGAAGGCTAAACCGGGCCGCGCGAGCGACGATGCTCGTCGTTTCGCCGCTGTTCCAGGACCAGCGTCGCAGAGGCTGGTCGAGATTGCCGCTGATGACAGGCTGGCCGCGAGTTCGATACGAACGAACCCGTTCACGGGCCTGGTCGAAGCGCTCGCAACCCGACGCCCTCCACGCAGTAGGTTCGGGCACGGGCTAGAACGCAATTGAGAGGGGAACCATGGGCAAGGTCGCACTGGTCACCGGGGCGTCGTCCGGCATTGGCATGGCCGCGGCCAAGGATCTGCATCGACGTGGTTTCACCGTCTACGCCGCCGCTCGACGGCTCGAACGCATGACCGAGCTCCACGACCTCGGGATCCGCACTCTGCAGATGGACGTCACCGACGAAGCGTCGCTCGTCGCGGGCGTGCAACGGATCATCGACGAGACCGGCTCGTTGGACGTGCTCGTGAACAACGCGGGCTACGGGTCTTACGGGTCGGTTGAGGACGTCGCGCTCGACGAGGCGCGTCGCCAGTTCGAGGTGAATCTCTTCGGCGTGGCCCGCCTCACGCAACTCGTCCTGCCCCAGATGCGTGCGCACTCGTCGGGGCGCATCATCAACATCTCCTCCATGGGCGGAAAGATGTACGAGCCGATGGGTGCCTGGTACCACGCGACCAAGTTCGCTCTCGAGGGTTTCAGCGACTGCCTCCGTCTCGAGCTCGCCCCGTTCGGCATCCAGGTGGTGCTCGTTGAACCAGGTGCGATTCGAACCGAGTGGAGCACAATCGCGGCCGACGGACTCGACGAGACCTCCGGTTCGAGTGCGTACGCCCAGCAGGCGCATGAGGTGAGTGCGGTGCTGCGAATGGCCGGGAGCGATTCACGCCCTTCGGACCCGGTCGCCGTCGGCCAGGTCATTGGCCGTGCCTCGACCGCACGCAGGCCCAAGACCCGCTACATCGTCGGCTACGGAGCGCGCCCGCTGATCACGCTGCGCTGGTTGCTGAGCGACCGGTGGTTCGACCGGCTGATGCGAATGGTGTACCGGCGAGCGGCCTGAAGCGACCCGTCCCGACGGCGGTCGCGGATTCGTGGCCGCGCCCGTGCAAACTCGCCTAATTTGGATGGATGGGAACCGAGACCGCGCCTCGCGCCAACAAGTCGGTCGTGGGTCGAATCATCGCCGTGGTGGTGATGGGTCTCGCGTTCTACGTCGTTCTTCCCGCCATGGTGCGGGTCGTCGCTTCGTGGCCGCGACTACTCACCCTTTCGCCGTGGTGGTTGGTCATCGCGGTCTGCGCCGAGGTCGCGAGTTTTCTCTGCGCCATGGCGCTGCTGCGGCTCGTGTTGCGCAGTGACGCCTGGTTCCCCGTTGTCACCTCGGCGCTCGCCGGCAACGCGGTGACCAACACCTTGCCGGGCGGCGACGCCATGGGCGCCAGCGTGCAGTTCCGTATGCTGTCGGCCGCCGGCGTCGACACGGTCCAAGCGGCGAGTGGGCTCGCGGTGTCGTCGATCATCGGCATCGCCGGGCTCCTGTCGCTGCCCATCTTCGCGCTCCCGGTGGTCTTCGGCGGCACCGCGGTGAGTGCCGGACTTCAACACGCGGGAGAACTCGGCGCGATTGGCTTTGTGCTCATCGCGGTACTCGGTGTCATCCTGCTGACGACGGACCGCACACTCCTCGTTGTCGGGCGCGTCGTGCAGTGGTTGATGAACAAATTGCCGCGCCGAGCCCGATCGCACGACCTACCCGAACGCCTCATCGACGAGCGAAACCTGGTGCGGGCCGACCTCGGCAAGAACTGGTGGAAGGCCGTGCTGTTGATCTCGGGCCGGATCGGTCTCGACTACCTCAGCCTGCTCGCCGCCCTTCGAGCAACCGGTGCCCGTCCCAATCCGTCGCTCGTGCTGCTCGCCTACTCGGCCACGGCGGTCATCGCCCTGCTCCCGCTGACGCCCGGCGGGCTCGGAATCGTAGAAGCCAGTCTCAGCGGACTGCTGGTGCTCGCCAACGTGCCCAGTGCGAGTGCCGTGGTCGCCACGCTGGCCTTTCGCGTTGGCTCCTACTGGCTTCCGACGATTGCGGGTGGCGTCTGCTGGATTCTCTTCCGTCGCCGCTACGGACCCCTGCGGGTTCCCGACAGGTCCTCGACCTGATCGTCAGCACGCCGTCGATCGGCGGCGTGCTGACACGAGGTGTCGCTGGCGTGACTCGAGGCGGGCGCTAGCGTAAACCGCATCGAGCAACGACCGGGAGTGTCAAGAATGTCAGATCAATCCGATCGGTCAGCCCCCGCTCCCGAGACTCGCCGAGCACGGATGTTCGAGCGGGCGCAATCGAACAACGTGCCGCTCAAGACGATCTTCGTGACGATCCTCACCATCGTCGCGGTCTACGCGCTTTCCAAGCTCCTCTATCGACTGCGCGACGTGCTGCTCCTGATGCTGGTCGGCGGGTTCGTGGCCCTCGTGCTCAATCCGCTCGTCGACGGACTCGAGCGATGGAAGATTCGCCGACGGGGCGCCGCGGTCGCGGTCGTAACCCTCGGGGCGGTCATCATCTTCAGCGCCCTGGCGTTCGCCTTCGGCGATCCCCTGGTCAACAGCCTGACCCACCTCGCGAACGACCTTCCCGGGTACGTCAGCAAAGCCCAGCATGGTAAAGGGTGGATCGGTCACCTCCTCAGCCACTACCACATCAAGAACTGGTTCAACAAGAACTCGTCCAAGCTCATCTCCCTGGGCAAGGGCCTCAGCAAGCCGGCGCTGGCCTTCGGCAAGGGAGCGGTGTCAATGCTCTTTCTGGCCGTCACGATGTTCGCGTTCGTCGTGCTGGTGCTCCTCGAGGCTTCCAAGATTCGCCAGAGCGTGCTCGCAATGATGTCGCCCGCGCACGCGGCCCGGTTGACGAGGGTGGGCGCCCAGGTCAGTCGCGCCGCCCTCGGCTACGTGCTCGGCAGTCTTCTGATCTCGGTGATGGCCGGACTCGTGGTCTTCGTGACGCTGGCGTTACTCGGGGTACCCTTCGCGTTGCTGTGGGGACTGTGGGTGGCGCTCGTCGACTTCCTACCCCAGATCGGTGGCGCGCTGGCGGGTTTTCCGACGGTGCTCTTCGCGTTCGGCCACTCCGTGACCGCGGGCGTCATCACCCTCGTCGTGTTCCTCGTCTACACCCTGTTGCAGAACCACGTGCTCAATCCCGTCATCATGAGTCGTACGGTGAAGTTGAACCCCTTGACCGTCTTCATCGCCATCCTCGTCGGCGCCGAAGTCGGATCCTGGGTTGACGGCATCTTCGGCGGCTTCGTCGGGGTGCTGCTGGCGGTCCCGATCGCAGCGGCGATCCAAGTCGTGATCAAGGAGTTCTGGAACGCGCCCCCAGGACCACTCGACACGGCGTCGGATACGCCGGCACCACCCACGTCCTAGCCCGCACCGTCGTTCGGCGAGTTCTACACTTTCGTATCGTGAAGGAGCACCCTTGCACATCGACACAGCGTCAACTCGAGACCTCTTCGTGAGCGGCGGCTGAGGTGGCCCTCTGGATTCGCGTGGTGTCGGGCGTGGCGGCACTCGTCCTCGAGTTGTTGGTGCTCGATGCCGCCATACGCACCTTCCTGCTGCCGAGGATGGCCAACGTCACACTCAGTCGGTTCGTCGCCCGCGTGGTGGGGATGCTCTTCCATCTCCTGGCCAGCCCCAAGCGCCCCTACCGCGTGCGCGACGCCATCCTCTCGTTCTACGCGTCGATCGTCCTGTTGACCTATCAGGCACTCTGGCTGGTCTTCAGCATCGTGGCCTTCGCCCTCGGCTTCGTCGCGCTCGGCGAGCCGAGCTTCATCCACGCGTTCGAGGTGTCGGGCTCCTCGCTGCTCACGCTCGGCACCGCCTCGGGTCACGGGGCCGGTCAGGTGGCCCTCGGTTACGTGGAGGCGGGTCTGGGTCTCACGTTGCTGGCCCTCCTGATCGCCTTCATTCCCACGCTCTACGGGGCGTTCCAGCGGCGCGAGTTCTCGGTGTCGCGACTCGCGGTGCGCTCGGGCCTGCCCGCGACACCGTGGGGCGTGCTCGAGATCGCCCAGAGTGTGAATTCCTACGAGCGGCTCGACGAACTCTGGTCCGAGTGGGAGGAGTGGTTCATCGAGATCGGCGAGACCCATACGAGCCTGACGATTCTCAATTTCTACCGTTCCCCATCGCCCGACCAGACATGGATCGGCGCCGCCGCCACGGTGCTCGACGCCGCAGCCCTCTTCAACGCCGCTGTCGATTTCACCCCATCACCGATGGCGGGACTCTGCATCCGCTCTGGGTGGCTGACGCTGCGCCGTCTCGCTGACTACTTCCGCATCCCCTATCCGCGTCACCTCGACCAGAGCACCCCGATCTCGATCACGCGCGACGATTTCGACGGCGTGCTCGACCACCTGACGCGCAGTGGCGTTCCAATCGTCGCCAATCGCGATGCGGCGTGGTCCGACTTCGTTGGTTGGCGAGTCAACTACGACGCCATCATCGAAGCCCTCGCCGAACTCCTGACGTGTCCGCGCACCGACTGGAAGACCGCCTCGGGCGAACCGCTGCTCGGTCCATCCAACACCCGCGGGGCCTGAGCCCGCGCATCGTCAGCCACGCCGAACAGAGTGGCCGCGTGGCCTACGGGCCTGTGGTCGTGGTCGTGCTTGAGGTCGTGCTCGTGCTCGAGGTCGTGGCGGTGGCTGGGGTCGTGGTCAGGTAGCCCGGCCAACCGATCCACTCCACCGCCGGACCCGACACCGACAACGGCGCCGCCTTCAATTCCGCCCGGATCGACTGCGCGAGCACCAGCGCCATCTGGCCAGCGCGATTGATGGCATCAGCGCCGTGCACCCCGAGCACCACGGCGTACGTGGTGATGACCGCGTTGTTCAACGTGATTCTGATGGCCATGGCGTCACAACCACCCGCGGGGGTGGTGAAGCCCGACTTGACGCCGATGACGCCATACTGACCCTCGAAGGGCGTGTAGGACTCGACCAGTCCAGCCACCGGAAGCTTCACGTTCGCGAGCGCGACGATGTCGCGGACGATCGGCTCGTTGGTCATCAAGTTCACCGCGACGACCGACTGATCTTGCGCGGTCGAGACGTCACCGGGCGAGATCCCCGTGAAGTCCACGTAGTGGGTCTGGCGCAACCCGAGTGACCGAGCATCGCCATTCATCATCGTCACGAACGTACTCGCGCTCATTCCCATCATCTCGATAAGCATGGCGGCGTAATTACCAGCCGAATGCACGAGCATGCCGCGAAGGAGCGTGCCCTCGCAGAGTCGCTCCCCCAACGCAACCTTGACGCTGGACTGGCCAGACGACAGGTCGTAGTCGTAGGTCGCCATGTCGTGAGCACTCACGGTCCGACACGGACCTCGCTGCGAGAACATGAGCGGCATCTTCTGCAACACCACCCACGCGGTCATCATCTTGGTGAGGCTCGCGATGGGCACTCTCGGTTGCGACGGGGACGCCGCCGCCAGCGAGATGCCGGGAACCGCCACCGCGGCGCTCGCGGCGCTCGGCCACGGCAACGCCAGGGACCGCGGAACGGCGCTCGCCACGACGGGATCAGTCGTTGTCGACGTCGTTGATACCGGCACCGTGGACGTCGTTGTCGAATCTGGAAGTGTCGTGGTGGCCGCGTCCATGGCCGATGTGGCTCGCGCGGGAACGGACGCGAGAAAGGATCCGGTCACGACCACGCTCACCGCGAGCGCGATGAGCGGACGACGTCGCAACCACGTGTACGAGTAGAACTTCACTGGAGACCACTTTAGTTGGGCCGGTTTTCGCAAACGGTCTCCTGGCCGGCATTCTTTCGTCGGCGTGAGCGACTCGTGGTGCCGCCGCCGTCGCAACCAGGACCCTTCGCGAATGTAGGTAACCTCACCTTGTGCGGCGCCGGCCGCCACGACAACGAGTGAGGTCATCCATGCCGTTCGAATTCTCCACCCAAGGTCTTGAGATCCAGGAATCCGTCAAGCACTTCATGGACGCCGTTATCTACCCCGACGAGGAGACCTACTACCGCCAGTTGGACGAAGTCGGAGCGGACGGCTATCCCCCGGTCCTCGACAAGATGAAGTCCGCCGCGCTCGCTCGCGGACTGTGGAATCTCTTCCTGCCCCATCTCCGTCCCGGAAACCCCGGCGTCACGCTTTCCAACCTCGACTACGCCCCGATCTCGGAGATGCTCGGCAAGGTCGGCTTCGCTTCCGAGGCGCTCAACTGCAACGCGCCCGACACGGGCAACATGGAGGTCCTTCACCTGTACGGCTCGGACAAGGTCAAGGGTGATTGGCTCGAGCCGCTGCTGGCGGGCGAGATTCGCAGTGCCTTCTCGATGACCGAACCCGACTCGGCGTCATCGGACGCGACCAACATCGGTCTCTCGATCGAGCGCGACGGCGACGAGTACGTGCTGAACGGCCGCAAGTGGTTCAGCTCGGGAGCTCGCGCCGAGCGCTGCAAGGTGCTCATCGTCATGGGAAAGACGAATCCCAAAGCCGCCCGCCACCTGCAGCAGTCCATGATCGTCGTGCCCAAGAACACGCCCGGCGTCGAACTCGGACTCGACCCGCACGTCTTTGGTTACGCCGAGCGCGGTGGTCACCCCGAGATCATCTACCGCAACGTGCGCGTGCCCGTCGACAACCTGCTCGGCGAGGAGGGCAGCGGCTTCGCCATCTCCCAGGCGCGCCTCGGGCCGGGACGCATCCATCACTGCATGCGTTCGCTCGGTGTCGCCGAGCGTGCGCTCGACCTGATGGTCATCCGCTCACTCGAGCGCAGCACCTTCGGCTCGAGCCTCGCGCACAAGGGGCTCATCCAGGACTGGATCGCCGAGTCGCGCATCGAGATCGACATGGCGCGCCAGTACGTGCTGCACACGGCCCACCTCATGGACACCGTGGGCAACAAGGCCGCCGCCACCGAGATCTCGGGCATCAAGGTCGCGATCCCCAACGTCACGCTGAAGGTCATCGACCGCGCCATCCAGGTCCACGGGGCCGCCGGCGTCACCCAGTTCTTCCCCCTCGCCCACATGTACGCGGGTCAGCGCACGCTGCGTATCGCGGACGGCCCCGACGAGGTGCACAAGATGACGATCGCGCGCCGCGAGATCCTGAAGCACCAGCCCGGTTTCCGGATGCACCTGGTACCTCAGGAGTAGGGCCGGGCGCTCAGTCGGTTCTATCGGCGTCGAGACCGTAGAGGTCCGGCCGTCGCAACGAGAGCACGGCGATCTGGGAGCGGCGTCGCGTGACCTCGTCCAGGTCGAGGGTGGCGACGAGCACGTCGTCGCCCGTCGAGCTCGATTCGACGAGGACCTCGCCCCACGGGTCGACGATGATCGAATGACCGTACGACGACAGGCCCGCCTCGGTGACGCCGACCTGCGCCGCGGCGACGACGAACGCGTGGTTCTCGATCGCGCGGGCCTTGATCAGGGTGTCCCAATGGGCGCGTCCGGTCGCCGCGTTGAACGCGGAGGGTATGGCGAAGACCGACGCCCCGCGAAGCGCCAAGGTCCGGTAGAGCTCGGGGAAACGAAGGTCGAAGCAGATCGAGAGACCCAGGTCGAAGGCCGGAAGTTCGGCGACCACGATGCGCTCGCCGTGGGCGATGGACCTGGACTCCAGGTACGACACCTGGCCGGGCACTTCGACGTCGAAGAGATGCGTCTTTCGATACGTGGCCCCAATCGAGCCGTCGGGCATGATGACCGCGCTCGTGTTGAAGCACTTGTCACTGGCGGGGTCCTTCTCGAGCATGCTGCCGATATGCACGACCACCCTTTTCGAGGTGGCGATCTCGGCGAGTCGGTCGGTCGTGGGTCCGGGGATTGATTCTGCGACGATGTTGTAGTTGGCGCTGGGCCCGTAGTAATTGAAGTACTCCGGCAGCTGGATGTAGGTCGCGGACTGGCTCGCCGCGTCGAGGGTCATCGCCACCGCGTTGTCGACATTCACCGACGAATCTGCACCCGACGTCATCTGTACTGCGGCAACCCGTACTTGTCCACCAGTCATCGAGGATGCTCTCCAGTTGTCGTGCCCTGGTCATAAGTTACTTTGGCCACACGCGGCCGGTGTCGTCACCAGTGCCGCTCGACCAGTCGAGACCGGGAGTCTTGCCGCGCGCCGCGCGAAGTCGCTACCGTTGGTTGCGTGCTCTGGCGAACAGTTGGGTGTCGTGCATCGAGTGGCCCAGCATTCCTGAGTGCGCCGACGACGTCACGTCGCACCGCGTGCAGGCTTCAGCGATCGACCACCGCCGAGAGGGGGCTTGGCATGAGGATGAGACTTCGCTGCCCCCGATTGCGCGTGACACTCTCGGTCGGCGTCGCGGTGGCAATCCTCCTCGCATCCGCACCCGTCGGCGCGAGTACCTCGCACCCGGCCGCGAACGTTGCACCTGTTCCCAACTATGAAGAGGCCAGCGCTTGCCGCGATCAGACGTTGAGTGCGTGGGTTCTCAACGATCCCTGCCTGGCCCTCAGTCTCGCGGCGCTCAACAACGCCCGGGCCCGCGAAGGCGTCGGTCCCATGTCCCTGCCGGGCAACTGGAACTCGCTCAGCCAGCCAGAACAGCTCTTCGTCGTCTTCAATCTCGAACGCGTCGACCGGGGTCTCCCCCCTTACCTCGGACTCAACGCCCACCTCGACGCGGCGGCTCAGGCCGCGGCCGCGGCGTCCGGTGACCCCTCGTCGTCGGACGGCTATCCCACGGGCGGATGGGCGGGCGTGTGGACCGAAGGGCAGCACAACGCCGTGGACGCCCTCTACGGCTTCATGTACGCCGATGGTTGGGGCGGGGCCGGCTCGACGATCAACATGGACTGCACCCGGGCGACCGCTCCAGGATGCTGGGGACACCGTGACGCGGTGCTCGGCGTCGATACGGGAGTCCACTGCACGACCTGTGAGGTCGGGGTCGGCTACAGCACCGGCGCCGCGGTCTCGGCCGCGGCGGTCATCTCCTCGACGGTCGGGCGGGCACCCGCGATGGTCTTCACCTGGAGCAGCGAGCTTCCGTTCCTCGCCACCCCGTGGCTCCCCTCAACCGCCAACGTTCCGGTGGCGGCGGCGACCATCGTCCACCCGACGCTCAGGGCCGGCCAGGTCACGTTCCACGCCACGGCCCTCACCACGCGCACGGTCACGGTGACGTGGTCCGCTCCTCGCGCGTGGGGGGTGGGTGGAGTGCAGGTGATGGTCGAGCGGGGTGCGGGGTGCTCGGGGCGACTCGTGAGCAACGGGTCCTTCGTCTACCCGGCCGGTGACAACGTGCGCGCGGGCACGCTGAGGGTCGTCGGTTCCTTCTCGTCCGTCGAGGCCTACTCCGGTCGCATCATGCTCTCCTACGTCAACGGACACGTGACGAGCGGCTGCGTGACGCTCGGACGCGGCTGACCAGACCGCTCGTCGCTGCGGTGCGTCCATTGCTGGCGGCTCTGAGCCGGTGACGGTGGCGAATGGATCCATCAACGCCAATCCCTCGACGGGGCCACGTCGCCCACGCTGAGCGGTTCAACGAACTCGACCATGAGTGCGATCGTTCCCTGTCCGCGTTGCAACGATCCTCGTATCAGCAGTGCGGGTGATTTTCGTGCCACTGGCGACCAGCGCGTCCACGCCCCCTTGGAGAAAATCACGTTCACGTGACCGGTCTCGTCCTCCAGATTCAAGAAGACCGCTCCATTGGCCGTCTCGGGATGCTGACGATGGGTCACCACCCCCGCAACCGTGACCCGCGAACTCTCGACGCTCGCCAATCCGCTCGCCCGCGTGATGCCCCGCTCGTTCAAGTCGTCGCGCACCAGCGCGATCGCGGTGGCGTCGGGGGTGAGACCCATTGACCAGAGGTCGTCCGCGACCCGTTCCAACTCGGAGATTCCCGGAAGCTCGGGAGCGATCAGTCCGGTCACCACCCCCGCCAGCCGGTCGGACGTGCCCTGAGCCGCGGGGCCCGCCGCCCACGCCAGCGCCCGTCGACTCGCTCCGAACGAGTCGAGGGCGCCAGAAGCGGCGAGCGCCTCCAGATGATGCTGTTGGCAACCCGACCGGCGCACGAGATCCTCCGAACTCTTCCAGGGTGCCCCCTCGACGATGCGTCGGGCGAGTTCGTCGCCAATCGTGCGCAACGCACCCAGTCCGAGGCGCACCTCGGGCGCGTCACGGTCGCCTTCGAGCGTGGCCCCGATACCCGACCTGTTCACGTCGGGCCGGTGCACGAGCACCCCGTGACGCTTCGCGTCCGCGACAAGGCTTTGCGGTGACCAGAATCCCAGGGGCTGCGCGTTCAAGAGTGAGACCAGGAAGGCGGCTGGATAGTGATGCTTGATCCACGCCGAGCAGTAGACGAGATGGGCGAACGAGACCGAGTGCGATTCGGGGAACCCGAAGTTGGCGAACGCCGCGAGCGCGTCGAAGAGCTGGTCCGCGGCGGCCCCGGTGATGTCATTCTTCGCCATGCCGGCGTAGAAGCGGCTCTTCAGCTTCAGCATGCGCAGCTCGGAACGCTTGGCGGCCATGGCCTGGCGCAACTCGTCGGCCTCCGCCGGGGAGAAACCCGCGACCGCGACCACCATCTCCATCAACTGCTCCTGGAAGAGCGGGACCCCGAGGGTTCGCGAGAGAATCGGCTCGAGGCGGGGGTGCAGGTACGTCACGGCTTCGTCGCCGCGTCTCCGACGGATGTACGGATTCACCGCGTTGCCCTGAATCGGCCCCGGGCGGATGAGCGCCACCTCGATGACGAGGTCGTAGAAGCAGCGCGGCTGCACGCGCGGCAGTGTCGCCATCTGGGCGCGCGACTCGACCTGGAAGACCCCGACGGTGTCCGCCTCGCAGAGCAGGTCGTAGACCGCATCCTCCTGGGCCAACGCGCCCAGGTCGATAGTCGTGGCGTGAAAATCCGCCACCTGGTCGACCGCGCGGTGCAGCGCGTCGAGCATGCCCAGTCCGAGCAGATCGAACTTCACGAGCCCGATGGCGGCGCAGTCGTCCTTGTCCCACTGCAGCACCGTGCGCCCGGGGGTGCGCCCCCACTCCACCGGACACACCTCGATGACGGGCCGGTCACAGAGCACCATGCCCGCCGAATGGATCCCGAGATGACGCGGACGGGTGAGCAGTTCGTTGGCCATCGTGATGACCAGTTCGGGTACATCGCCCGAGAGCGCAGTCATGCTCTGACGGTCGACGCTGTCGCGCAACCGGTTCGCCTCCTCCTCGGAGTAGCCAAATGCCCGCGCCACGTCGCGCAGCGCCGAACGGGGGCGGTAGGTGATCACCGCGGCCACCTGGGCGGCGTGACGGCGCCCGTAGCGCTCGTACACGTACTGGATGACCTCCTCGCGTCGCCCCGACTCGATGTCGACGTCGATGTCCGGGGGGCCGTCGCGCGCCGGCGAGAGGAACCGCTCGAAGAAGAGATTCAACTTCACCGCGTCGGCGTTCGTGATGCCGAGTGAGAAGCAGACCGCCGAGTTGGCAGCCGAGCCGCGGCCCTGACAGTAGATGTTCTCGCGACGGCAGAACTCGGTGATGTCCCACACCGTGAGGAAGTACCCCGCGAAGCCCAGCGCGCCGATGACGCCGAGTTCGTGATCGATCTGGCGCCACGCGCCGGGCACGCGCTCGTCGTCGCGCGCGCCGTAGCGCGCCGTCGCGCCCCTCTCGACGAGCACCCGCAGGTACGACTGCTCGTCGAGGCCGTCCGGGGTCGGGAACGCCGGCAGGTTCGGGGCCACGAGGCGAAGGTCGAACGCCAGCGCGACGGCGAGTTCTCCCGCCTGGTCGACCACCCCGGGCCAACGCGCGAAGCGACGGCGCTGTTCAGCGTCCCCGCGCAGGTGCGCGAGCGGTGACGCCGAGAGCCAGCCCTGCATCTCGTCGAGGCTTCGCCGCGCGCGAATCGCCGCGAGGACATTGGCGCGCGCGAAGGCGTCCGGTGACGCGTAGTGGACGTTGCCCGTCGCCACCGGGGCGACACCCTGCTCCAGCGCGAGTTGCGCCAGCACGTCATTGCGAGCGACGTCGTCAAAGCCCCCGTGGTCCCAGAGCTCCACCGCCACGTTCTCCCGGCCGAAGGCCTCGATCAGGCGCGCCAGTTCGCGTCGGGCCCCGCGCGGGCCCTCGTGCATGAGCGCGCGCGTCAGGGGGCCCTTGCGACAGCCCGTCAGCACCAGCCACTCACGCGCACTCCCCGCCACGTCGTGGAGATTGAAACGTGGGGTGCCCTTTTCGCCGCGGGCCAGGTGCGCCTCACCGAGCATCGACGAGAGACGACGGTAACCCTCAGGTGAGCGGGCGAGCACCACGAGATGGTCGCCGACCGGATCCGGCATCCCGACCCGGTCGTCGGCCGCGTCGAGGGTGATCTCGGTACCGAAGATCGCCGGCAACGCGAAGGCCCGTGCGGCCTCGGCGAAACGCACGACCCCGTAGAGACCGTGATGGTCGGTGAGCGCAAGCCCCGAAAGCGCGAGGCGCGAGGCCTCGGCGACGAGTTCTTCAGGGTCACTCGCCCCGTCGAGGAAGCTGAAGCCCGAGTGGGCGTGGAGTTCGCCGTACTGCGCCATCAGTCGTAAATCCCCACCACCCACCACCGGGCGAACTCGGTGACGAGCAGCACCGCCTCGCCGGTGGCGAGCAGCACCTGGAGGTGTGCGCGCCGTCGCGGCGCGGCCCACCATCGCTCGACCAGCGGCCAGGGACCCGCGTGCCAGGTCACGCCACGGCGGACCTGACTCGAGAAGAGCAGTGACGCGGGTGGCGCGCTCAAGAGACCGCGCGAGCCCATGCGTATCTCCTGGCCGCTCTCGTCGTGCAGCTGGACCGTGACCCGGTGCTGCAGCGTCATCGCCGGCGCGGGGGCGCGCAGCTGGCCCGGCCACGGCGCGACGTCGTCGACCCGGTTCAGCGGTGATCCGAACGGCACCAGCGTGGCGCGGTCCTCGGGGACCCTCCCCCCACGTAGTGACGCCACCATCACCGCGTCGACGCCCAGACGACTGCGCACGCGGTAGGCGGCGGTCTGGGCCCGATCGTCGCCGGCGCCGCGCTGGCCGAAGAATCCGATCTGCTCCTCTCCCAACCCGTCGTCGCCGCGAAGGTTGCGGATGCGCGCAGCGAGACGCCCGTCGCGCTGGCCCTTCAGCTCGTCGCACTCGCCACGCGCCACGCGATGAAGTTCGAGCACCGCCGAGGAGAAACGCTCCGCAACCCGGGCTCGCTCGAGGTCGGCGAACGCACCAAGTGAGCGGAGTCCCAACCGACGACACGTCGTGGTCAGGTCCTTGCGGGCGAGGACGCTGAGCGGCTGGCCGCGACGGAACGATTCCGTCGCCCCCGGTGCCACCACGACGCCGGCGTGTGCCGCGAGCTCAGCGCAGAAGAGACCGTCCGCGACACCGAGCGACGGTTCGTAACCAAGAATGTCGCACACGCTCTGTCGCACGGTATCGAGCAACGCCTCCTCTCCGCCGAAGAACCGACTCGGTCCGCGCACGGGCAGCACGAAGAGCCCGAGTCGCACCGGCTCGGTGAAGGGACAGAGGATCGTGAGCGCGTCGAGGACCTCGAGGTAGTCACGCAGCGACGAGCCATCCGCCTTCTCTTCGCTGAGTGTCTCGATCCATACGGCGAGGAGACGTTCCATTTAGCTCGCCGCCGCTCGGCCTCTTCGGTTCGGCAACACCACGACGTGCTCTCCCCCGCGCTGCGCCTCGCCGCGCCCACCCACGCGAACCGTGAGGTAGCGCGCGTCAAGACGCGACGACGTGGTCCACTGCGCGTTCACGATGTCGAACGAGAGGTCGACCGGTAACGGCCAGGGCGCACCCGGTTCGCACAGTGCGATCAGCACGGTACCGCGCTCACGCACGCGATCCATCAAGCGCCGCGCGACCCCGTGCGCCACGCGCGACGGTGGTCGCACCACCAGAAGGTCGACGCCGTCGAGCAGGTCCGCCGCGGACTCAGCCCACGCGCCACGAGGTCGCGGGACAAAGAGCACACGACGCAGGTCGACCCCGAGGTCAGCGATCGCGACCACCCCGGGGTCGTCAACACCCACCACCGCGACCCAGTGGCCCAAGGTGCTCGCCTCGGTGACGAGGCTGAGAGCCAGGCTAAGCCCACCCGTGCCGGGTTGCGCCTGCACGAGCACCGTCGAACCTCGTCGTAGCCCCGCGTCGGGCGTCAACGTCTTCCAGGGCTCGCCAAGTGCGACGACACGGCTTTTCGCCATGGTCACGGGGCGTAATGTAGCCACCACGTCATCGGAAAGTCGGGGTCGAGTAGTTGGTAAAGCGAACATATGTTCGTAAGAGTAGCCACTCCCCGTCACACGCGCCAATGGCCCGTATCGTCAAGAGGGAAAGGAGTCGTATGTGCGGACGTGTCGCCCTCTTCAGTCCTCCGGCACGCCTCGCGAAGCTCCTCGACGCGCAACTCGCGGCGGGAATCGACCCTGACGGTCACCCCAATTGGAACATCGGCCCCCTGCGCCGTCTCTTCGCCGTCACCGAGCACGACAACGCGCGCACCCTCGACCGGTACCGCTGGGGGCTCGTTCCGAGTTGGGCGAAGGACTCGTCCATCGCCAACCGGCTCTTCAACGCGCGCGGCGAGACGGTCGCGGAGAAGCCATCATTTCGTAGCGCCTTCGCCAAGCGCCCGTGCGTCGTCCCGGTCGACGGCTTCTACGAATGGGACCACCGCCCCGGACGCGAGAAGCAGCCGCACTACTTCAGTCGTCGAGACGAGCAACCTCTGCTCCTGGCCGGCCTCTACGAGCGGTGGCACGATCCCGACGGGCCGAGCGATGCGCCGCTCCTGCAGACCTGCACCATCATCACCACAAATCCCAACAAGGACATGGATGATCTGCACGACCGCATGCCCGTCGTGCTCGACCTCTCCGACGTCGCGTGTTGGCTCGACGTCCAGACCCACGGCCCCGACGAGCGCGCGCTGTTGTTACGACCGGCCCCCGTGGGAACGTTGCACCACTACGGCGTCGACAAGGCCGTCGGTTCGATACGCAACGACGGCACCGAACTCATCGAGCCGGCCGAGCCACAGTCGTTGTTCTAACAGGTGAACCAACGTCCGACCTGGAACTGACCTGCGAAATGGCGAGTACGCCGTCGCTTCTCTCGCCTCAGTGAGCGGCCGTCGCGGCGAGGGCCGAGGCGAAAATCTGCCACGCCAGTAGTGACTTCGCGACGAGCGAGAGCACGAGGTAGGTCTTCTCGCCCACCAGGTAGTCGGCGAAGCGGCCGATCCGTCGGTACTGCAGGTACTGCACCAGGGCGAAACAGTTGAAGGCCAGGAACAACGAGACGTAGATGCCGTAGACGAATCCCGGGGCGTGGTCGTGGGCGCCGGGACCGATCAGGTAGATCCCGATGGCGATCCACGGCACGGTTCCCGCGCCGCAGCCCAACCAGAAGGGCATGAGGCTCGCGCCGGGCTGCTCGTAGCGCTCCTGGATCCAACCGAACCCGATCATCGAGGCGTTCACGCCGACAAGGGCTACGAGGGCGGCCACGTCGGCGATGCCCGTGAGTTGGGCCAGCGCGACGATCATCAACGACGACGAGACCGAGTATTCGATCCATCGGTACGGATTGCGGCTCTGGGCGAGCTCACCCTCGTAGCGCGAACGCAGCGGACCGGCGATCAGCAGGTGCGCGGTGGCGGAGAGGAAGAAGAAGGCCGCGACCAACCACGCGAGGCGCACGTCGCCCAGGTGCACCAACTGGCGTGCGGTGGTGCCGGGGGGACCGGCCATGTAGTCGGCCGTCACCGGCAGGGCAAAGGTATTGGCGAGGACGACGATCAGGATCCCCGACACGGCGTGCAGTGCTCCGGCCACGAGGTTGTAGTTCCGTAGGCGCGCGTACGTCGGTGTGGTCATGGCTACGACAGTACCGGTGAGTCGTTGGGACGATGCGTCGAAGCCCCGTCGATGCCGGCGCAACGTGACACCGGTGGATGTCGCTGTTCGCCCTGATCCACACGTCGCCGTGAAAGCCGAAAACCCCGAGTGACCAGTGAGTCGAAACTCGCCAGCCCCTCGGGGTTCCCGAAGGCACATCACTCGCTGGCCCGTGTCGGACAGGCCACCGCATGACGGCTGGTACTCCACGCCATTCGTCCTACGGACTGCGGACCGAACTCCGCTGCCCGGTGAGAGCTTCCGTTCCTCTTGCGAGGCCCCTCCGCTCTCCACCGACTTCCCCTTTCGGTTCCGTCGACTTCGACAGGTGCTTCGTGAACTACGAGTATCACTGTGCCATACGCCGGGTGACCAAAGTCGAGCGAAAGGGGAAATCAAAAGCTTTTGCCCAGGGTTTCTGCGGTTATCCACCGACAAACCGTAGGAGTCTGGCGATATCAACCGGTAAGTGACATCTTTTCAACAGAGAACTGACCGCCGCGCAGCCGATTCGTGAATCCTTTGATCACGACGTGACGTTGTGGTGACCGTATCCGTCTCGTCGACCACGTGCCGTCCGCTTCGATCACGACCCTCTCGCCTCGCGGCGGCTCGAATCCGACGACACGAGCGCCGCGTCCAATGAAAGCGATCGGGTCTTGTGACAAAAGGACTGGCAGATCCCACCCGATGCAGGACAGAATGAGGCTGACGACGTCGGTACGAAGTGACCGAAGATCGAAGGCACGATGATGTTCACGAAACGTGGATCGACCAAAGTGTTCGCCCCCCTCGACCGCGTGACTCGAGCGAGGGGCCTTCGCGCTACTGTCGCCGCGCTGGCGGTGACCCTCGCCATCGCCACGATCACCACCACCGCCGGTCCGAGCGCGTACGGCTTGGGCTCGCCACTGCGACAGCGTGCGCCGTCGGTGTTGATCCAGACGCTCACCACCAGCCAAAGGTCCTACGGTCCGGGAACCCCCGTGACGATGACGTGGTCAGTGCGCAACTCGTCGGCCACGGACTGCGCAGTGGCCACCGGCCCGAGTTCCCCGTCGTTCACTATCACCAACTCTCGTGGCGCTGCGGTGTGGAACAACTGCTACTCGAACGACCAACCCGGCCCCTGTCCGCTGTACCTCATGGATCACAGACTCGCGGCGCACGCCTCGTTCGCCGAGACGTTCTCGTGGGACCAGCGCTCGGGCGCAACGGGAAGTCGCGTACCAACGGGAACCTACCGATTGCGGGTGCAGTACGGCGGGCTGCGCTCACTCACCTTCGCCCTCGTCGCGCGTCCAACACGCACCGTCGTGGTCACGCAAGCGCAGAGCGGCACGAGCGTCGTCGTGCACATCGGCGAACGCCTGTCGGTGATCCTCTCCGGTCCGACGAACTACACCTGGAGCGATCCCGTCACCTCTGATCAGAGTGTTCTCGAGCGCCTCAGCGACGAATCGGGTGCGGTGGCGTCGGCCACCTTCGTGGGCGTGGCCGCGGGGCAGGTACGGGTGACCGCAATCGACAACCCCAACTGCTATCCCGGTTGCCTGGCGCCGAGTCGCCTCTTCACCCTTTCCGTCACCGTCACCAACTGATGGCACTGGACGGTTTGGCGCGCCTCGAAGATCGGGTCTAATACGGTCACGACGAGGTCTGGCGACGAGGCCACTTCGCACCGGGTCAGAAGTCGGATCGTCAGTGTCGCAGTGATCGGGATCCGGACGCCACCCACAGAGCGCGGCGGATCACGTTGCTGACGGCGTTCGGTGGAGACACCGTTGACGTCGCCATCGCGTTATGACGAACCCGGGCGGTCACTCCAGGTGTGCGTTGTGCTCAAGCGTCGCTTCGTCTGGTCGAGAGTCATTGGCTTGACCGAGGCGCTCCTCGATCGCGTTGGTGGCTCGCAGAACTTGCCCAGAACACCAACGAGCTGTTCGCGCTCGTGGCGCCAGGCGTCGTGACCGCAACCCGGCGCGTGGCTCCCGATCTGGTAGCCATCGTGGTCGACGTGCATGCGGCGACAACCGTGCCACTGGGATCTACTGTCACCATCGGCACTTCAACTCATCGCCACTGACTCCAGCGCAGACAGTACGCGACTGTCTGTGTCGTGGCGCCGGATCTAGAGAGACAAGAGCGCGGGCCTGAGGAACTCCACGATGTCGCGTGCGAAGTACTCGGTGCCATCGACCGCAAGTGCACGAAGTTCGTTGATGCTGTCCCCGCTCGTGACGACAGCGGGCTCGTGACTTCCGTCGGCCCGCACTTGACCCAGCCCGCATGCGGCCATGAGCCCGTTGCAGAGACAAAGTCGGCCGTCGGTCTCCTCATGCTGTCCGCCCTTCCTGATGTAGGCCCCAACCGGCTCACCAGCGCACCGGTAGCCGATCTCACCATCCGAGGCGACGAACGCGTCGCGCAGGTAGCCCAGGTCACACTTGCGCGTGCGCTCGTCGAGGATCGCCGGCTCCGACGTGGTCCCCTCGACGTCGGCAACCTTGAACGGGTAGCCCGTCGATGACGCGCGTGTCGATGTCGTGACCTTGATCGATCCGTGTCGCACATCCTCGAGCACCCGTGCTCGAAGTTCGGGTTCCAGCCCCGATTCCTGGCAGTACGCGAACATCGTGCCGACCTGCACCCCCGCGGCGCCTAGGTCAAAGGCCTCGCGAACGTGCTGTGGCGACGTGATGCCGCCTCCGATCCAGTACGGCAGACCCAGTTCACGAAGAGACTCGTAGTCGACCCGGTCGCGCTCGCCGTACGCGACGTTGCCCTGATCGTCGAAGGTCATCTTGCCCCGCGGCGGGGCGTTGTGGCCACCAGCGCTCGGGCGCTCGACCACGAATCCTTCGACGGAGCCGTTGCTGCGCTTGGCGAGGGCGGTAGCCAGGACGTGCGACGAGACGATACCCACGAACTTCGGTCGGCGAAGACTCGGCTGGGGCAGGTATCGCGAGGGATCGAACTCGATCGAAGGACTGAGACCCTGCGGATTCTCACCGACGATTGTGAGCGGCAATTGAACCGTCGCTCCCCGAGCGAGGTCGTCGAGGACCCCGGGGATGTGTGTCGGCACCCCAGCGCCCATGAGGACGTAGTCGACGCCGGCGAGCATCGCGCCAAAGAGTGAAGGGCCAGTCGGGATCTGCACCTTGGTGAGTAGATTCATGCCGACGATTCCGTCGTGTCCCTGTTTCGCCATGGCGACCTCGACGAACGAAGCAAGTACCAGCAGGTCGACGGAACGTTGCACGTGGTGGTGTGTGAGCATCTGGACCGGCAGGTAGGGGGCGAGCGGGTCACGCCGCTTCGCCGCAAATCGTGACAACACTTCATCAACGATCGCCGGAACGGGGAACTGGTCGAGTACGAGGCGAAGGGTCTCGTCGACACCCTGATCCTGCAGGCGGCGGGCGAAGACCGTGTCGATAGCCGTGCCGGACACGACGCCCAATTGGCCGGTCATCGACACCGCACGAGCGAGCGACCACCCCGACAGCGCTATTCCCATCCCGCCTTGAATAAGCCAAGGGTTTCCACTGTCAATGCTCACGTTGGTCTCACTCACGCAACTTGCCCACGAACCTTCTTGAACTGGGCACACGTCATAGTTTGGCGATAATCCACTCTACGCCGACGAGCATTGTTCGTTGTCTGCGCGGAGCGTGACGAGGGCAGTCGCACGGGTTGGCCTCGCGTGACGGTGCAAACTCGTACGGAGGTCGCCGACTCTCGGTTGGCCGAGGTCAACAAGTAGCGTTGGCTTCATGAACGCCATTGCTTCCTTCTCCAACCACCTTCCCGTCAAGATCCGATTCGGTGAAGGCGTGTCATCGTCACTGCCCGCCGTGCTCGCCGAGATCGGCGCGACCAACGTCTTCTTGATGGTCGACGAAGGAATCGAGCAACACAATCCCGCCGTCGCGTCGCTGCTCGGCGAACTGAACGCGCACGCAGGTCTCACGATCACCCGCTTCGACAAGCCCGCCGCTGAACCGACCATCGCCATGGTCGACGAGGCGACGAGCGCGCTCGCGAACTCGGGGGCGAGCGCGGTCGTGGCGATTGGGGGCGGGTCGGTCATCGACACCGCCAAGGCGGCTCGACTGTGTGCCCAACTCCAGTTGGACTTCCGCGGGTTCCTCGCGACGTCACCGGGGTACCCGGCGCCCACGGTGCCGTTGATCGCCGTGCCCACCAGTGCGGGGACCGGTTCGGAGGTCTCGGGCGGGTCGGTCGTCTCGGACCCCGAGGCCGGACGAAAGAACGGCATCGCCAACGCGAATCTTCGTGCCCAGTACGCCCTGGTCGACCCGGTGCTCACGTACTCCATGCCACCGTCCATGACCGCCAACACGGGTATCGACGCACTCGCCCAGGCGATCGCCGGCATGGTGGCGAAGGTGCGTACCCCGATCGGTGACGGCATCGCGCTCGAGGCCATCCGCATGATGACGCCCTCACTCGTCGCCGCGTACCGTGACGGCACCGACGCTGCGGCCCGCGCCGGCATGTCGTGTGGATCGATGATGGCCGGACTCACGATGAACATCTCGGACTGCACGTCCGAGCACTCGCTCGGCCAGGCCATCGGTGGGGTGAAGCACGTGCCGCACGGGCTCACCATCGGTCTGGTGCTTGCCGAAACCCTCGAGCGCGAACGGACCCACGTGCCCGAGATCCTCGAGCGAGTCGCCGACGCCATGGGCGAGCCAGCCGACGGCTCGAAGGATGGAAGTCGATGCGTGCGCGCCGTGCGGCGCATCCTCGCCGAGCTTGATTTCCCGGTGCTCTCCAGCCTCGGATTCACTCACGACGATCTGGCCGATCTCGCCGATCTGGCTCTCGCCGACTACTTCATCACGATGTCGCCGGTCCCCTGGACAAAGGACGAGGTCGTCACGGCGTTCACATCGGCGCTGGCGCTGGCGGGTCGCGCGGCCTAGCGGGCGTGACCACGGGGCTATTTGACACCTCGGTCGTGATCGACCGGGATGGTTGTTCGTTCCGAACAACCTTGCCCGATGAGATCGCAATCAGCACGATCACGTTTGAGGAATTGACCGCCGTACTCAGTGATGCAGACGCGCCCCGAATCCTCGGTGCTGCGAACCGCCGCCAAGCGAGTTGCCGCCGTGACTCCTCATCGAACGCCACATCACACCACCCACGAGCACCACGCCAATCGCGAAGGCCGCTAGCAGTGTTCCCGGTCCACGGAGGTAGAAGGACAGGAGCCTCACCACGAAACTGAAGAAGGTGATTACGCCGAGGACAAGGACCGGGGTCTGCTTGGACGACAGCCCGTACCACACACCGACGGCCGCAGCCGAGAGTCCGAGTGCCAGGGCCAGAGACCGGCTGGGACCGGTCATTACCATCGCGCCCACGAAGACACCACCCTGAGCCACCAAGGTCGCGATCAACGATGGGTGGAGCACCTTCAACGACAGCGTCCCGAGTCCGGCGGCGGACGCCCATATCAGCAGACCCGCGACCAAGTCGTTCGGTCGCCAGCCCATCAACACGATTGCGCCAACGAAGGACAGGACCAGTCCGGCCACCGAGGTCAAGAACTGGAGTGGTCGTTCGAGGTTCCTCCAGAGCGCAGCACTCACGATCAGCACGACCAGTCCAGTCACGAATAGGGTCCAGTGCGGGTCGTGCCCCGCCGCTCGATCGACGATCACCGCCGTGGACATGGCGACGCCACCCGTACCGCATAGCCAGAGAAACCGCCCCAATCGAGTTGTCCCTTCGTCACCGATTCGCGAGACGGCCCGCTCGCCGACGAAACCGACTAGCGCAACCACGACGCCAACCCCGACCCGCCCGCTCACGCCAATGCTCGTCCAGACTCTGGCCACGAACATCGCACCGCTGGCGACGACCAGCACGATGCCCACATAGGACACCAGTTCGGCCACCACCGTGAAGTGGCGCGTCGGGTGCTTCGTTGCGGACCCTAGAGTCGTCGATGGTCCCATCCGCACGATGCGCTCGCCCTGCTCGGCGGTGATGATTCCTGCGGCGATCCAGCGCGCGACCTCGCCTTGAAGACCCGTGGTTGTCGCTGTCGTCTCTTCCGAAGGCATCCCTGCCTCCCCCTCTCCGTCGCCACCGACGGAGACCCGATCCCTGTCCCGATGGCGGGCAACATCCTCGGTTTAGACCTTCGCCGACCACAATTCAAGTTGCCGAAGTCGACACAATCCCAGTTTCCCGGAGATCGTTCAACCGTTCACCGATCAACTCACCGAAGTTCCAGCCGGTGCCACTCTCGTACCAGTGGAAGATGACCTTGGCCATGAGGATCTTGTGGACCTCGTCGGGTTCATCGGCGAGACGCAATACTCAAGCGGTGAGGTACATCTGGGCGAGTGCCAGGCCATTGCTCACGCCCGCGCGACCCCAGACCAAGTGGAGGGACTCCAGCTCCGTAGCAAGATGCTCTCTAAATGAGAGACGTCAGATGTGTGCGCCCATTGTCGTTGGATCTTGGCTTTCGAAGAAAGAGAACTCAACCCGTCCACTTTTCAAACGCGGGTCCTGGAGCTTAAAATCCGCGGTGTCGAACTGGCTACGAAGCGAGCCCGAGTTGCCGAGGAAGTCCTGATGCTGCCCGACACCACCCCGAATCACTCCTCCCGCTTACGTCAGGCCCGTGATGCTGGTGCGACAATCGCGGTGACTCGAGGGCGACCTCTTACGTCTGGTCGCATCTTGATGAAAGCTGGCTTCACAGTTCACAACCAGGAAAATTGTTACCGCTTGTCTATCGGTTGAGTGGTCCGTTTGCCATACACGGACACCCAGTGCGATGACATAGGGATTGAGGCCTCGGAGTGGAGGTGATGGGATTCGAACCCACTGCCTCTACATTGCGAACGTAGCGCTCTACCAATTGAGCTACACCCCCGAAGGAGCACCCAGTTTAGCCTAAGGCGTAGTTGGCTACCGATTCACGGTGCCACTGGCCCTCGTCGTCGGCTTCGTAGAACTCGGAGTCGTACTCGTCGCGGGCTTCGGGGCGCAAGGTCTCGATGGTCGCCAGTCCACGACTCGAACGGCGCAGGGGCAGTGACGACTCGTGCAGGAATCCCTGGCTGACCGCGAACAACGCCGCGGCGACAAATCCCACGAGGCCGAGCCAGCAGAGAACCGCGAGGTCCTGGATCAACGAAACGTTGATCATCAACGCGCACAACGTGAAGAAAACGGCGGCGGCCACGAGGCCGAGGAAGATCCGCGTCCGACGGACCTTCATGGAGACGTGGTGACGCACGGTCTCTTCGTAGCGCATCGTCATCCGCTCGTCGGGCACCGAGGAGTACGCCGAGGCGTAGCGGTTCGTCGACGGTGGGACCGCACGAACTCCCCGGCGGTCGTCGTAGTCGTAGTCCTCACTCCACTCGTCCCACGAACTGCGCGACTCGAGCGAACGGTACGTGTCGTCAGCGTGAACGACGGTCAGTCGAGGACGCTCGCGGATCTCGCGGCCCATCTCCACGACCTGGTCCGCCGTGTCGAGTCGGTGCGCCGGCGCCACCGTGTACTCCTGGCGGCTCAAGACCTCGTGCTCGGCGTGAAACGACTCGATCGAACGCTCGGTACCGTTGGCCCGAAAATGACGTATGCCGATCGGCACGAGGATCGCTATCCACACCAGGGCGAGGATGATCAGGGGCATCCGACCGGTCCCTGTGATGAGCGAGCAAACATTGAGGTCAAATATACAGCGATACGACCGAAATTTGGTGGATATTAACTCTCGTGGAGCCCACACTCTTCCTTGTCGGCACCGACCCACCGACCCGATCGACGGTCACCGTCGTCGGCGGGCTTCATCGTCACCGCGGCGCAGCCGATCGAGGCGTAGCCCTGCGCCCACAACGGGTGTTGCGCGAGCCCCTTCGCCGACAGGTAGTACGCCACGTCGTCGTCGGACCACGTGGCGAGAGGGTTGACCTTGACCAGTGCGAACTTCTCATCCCAGTGCACTGTCTTCATGGCGGCGCGTGTGGGGGCGTCGACGCGCTTCACTGAGGTGATCCACGCCGCGCTGTTGCTCACCGCTCGCGCCAGCGGCTGCACCTTGCGAAGTTCACAGCACCTCTCGGTGCCGCACGGCCACTCGTCCGCCTCGGGCGACGGCACGGTGCGGGTCAGGTTGAGCTGCCACTCGTCCTCGATCCGTGCGGCGAATTCGAGTGTCTCGGGGAAGTGACCCTGGGTATCGAGGAAGATGATCTCCGTGCGGGGACGAAGCTCGTGGACCATGTGCAGCAGCGCGAGGTCCTCGAAGGAGCACGCCATCACCACATCGTCGTTGAAACGTTCGAACGTCCACTGAAGGATCTCGGTGGGCGACGCGTGCTCGAACTGCGCATTCTTCGCCTCGAGCTCGTCGAGCAGGGCTGGACTTGGGGTATTCATAGTGATTCCAGACTAATGACTTACTTCGCCTAGTGGTTTACTAGGATATTCAAGACAACTCCTTGACTATGACAACTTCCTCCCTCCCACAAGCTCCTTCTACGACCGATCATCTGGACTTGCTCGAGTCGCACGCGATCTTCATCATGCGTGAGGTCGTGGCGGAATGCCAACGTCCCGTGCTGCTCTTCTCCGGCGGAAAAGACTCCGCCGTTCTGCTGCATCTCGCGGTCAAGGCCTTCGCACCCCAGCAGCTCCCCTTCCCCATCATGCACATCGACACCGGCCAGAACTTCCCCGAGGTCCTGGAGTTCCGTGACCGCGCGGCCCAGCGGATCAACGCTCGCCTCGTCATCGCCAGCGTGCAGGACTCGATCGACCAGAACAAGGTTCCCGACCCGGGCCCGATGGGATCGCGTAATCGGCTCCAGACCGTGACGTTGCTCGACGCCATCACCGAGAACAACTTCGACGCGGCCTTCGGCGGCGCGCGCCGCGACGAGGACAAGGCTCGAGCGAAGGAACGGATCCTCTCGTTCCGTGACAACTTCGGCCAATGGGACCCGCGCCAGCAGCGTCCCGAACTTTGGCAGCTCTACCAGGGCAAGGTGAATCCGGGCGAACACCTTCGCGCGTTCCCGCTCTCGGACTGGACCGAACTCGACATCTGGCAGTACATCGAACGCGAGGAGATGGACCTGCCCTCGATCTACTTCGCCCACGAGCGCGACGTCGTGCTGCGCGACAAGATGTGGCTCGCCGTGGGACCCTTCGTCGAACCCCGCTCGACCGAGACGGTCGAGCGTCTGACCGTGCGTTTTCGCACGGTCGGCGACGCCAACTGCACGGGTGCCGTTCTTTCGACGGCCTCGACGCTCAGCGAGATCATCGACGAGGTCTCGGTCGCCAACGTCTCGGAGCGCGGTGCCACCCGCGCCGACGACCGCTTCAGTGAAACGGCGATGGAAGACCGCAAACGCGAGGGTTACTTCTAATGAAGATCGCACACAAGGACCTGCTGCGTCTGGCGACCGTGGGATCGGTCGATGACGGCAAGTCGACGTTGATCGGCCGATTGCTGGTCGACACCCGTCAACTCTTCGACGACCAGCTCGACGCGGTGGCCGCCGCATCGGAGAAGCGCGGCGTCGGCGACCTCGACCTCAGCTTCGTCACCGACGGGCTGCGCGCCGAACGCGAGCAGGGCATCACCATCGACGTCGCCTACCGCTACGCCACGACCCCGACACGGAAGTTCATCATCGCGGACTGTCCCGGACACGTCCAGTACACGAGGAACATGGCGACGGGTGCCTCCACCGCCGATCTGGCTCTGGTCGTGCTCAACGTCGAGCACGGGCTGAAGGAACAATCCCGGCGCCACCTCTGCATCGCCGCGCTGCTCGGCGTACGCAGCATCGTCGTCGCCATCAACAAGATGGACGGCGTGGACTGGTCGGAGAGCGCCTACCTGGGCGTGGTTGACGAATTGGAGATCCTCGCCAAGGAACTCGGTTTCGAATCAGTGACGTCGATCCCCGTCTCGGCGCTGCTCGGCGACAACGTCGTCGATCCCTCGGTGCACATGCCCTGGTACACCGGACCCACGGTCCTGTCCGCACTCGAGACCTCCGAGGCCGGTTCGTGGACGACGACGCACGAAGGTGCCCGCCTACCTATCCAGTGGGTGCTGCGCCAACCCGGTGGCGGGCGCACCTACGCCGGGATGTTGAACGGATCCTCGCTCAACGTCGGCGACCGGGTCCGGCTCCTGCCCGCGAACATCGAGACGACGATCACCGCGATCACCAGCGGGGCTGGTCCCGTCGAGAGCGCGACCGCGGGGCTGTCGATCGACATCGCGCTGAAGGCCGAGACCGACGCGGGACGCGGCGACATGCTCGCCACGCTGCCGTTGCCCAAGGTGACCAAGGAGTTTGAGGCGACGATCTGCTGGTTCGGTGACAATCCCCTCTACATGGGTCAACGACTCCGCCTCAAGCACACGACCAAGACGACGCCCGTGCGGGTCGTCGCCTTCGGAGGCGTGGTCGACATCGCGAACCTCCAGGTGAGCGACACGATGAACCTGAGCATGAACGAGATCGGACTGGCCACCCTGCAAGCCGCCGATCCGCTCGTGCTCGACGACTACCGTGACAACCGCGTCACCGGAAGCTTCGTGCTCATCGACGAGGTGACCAACGCGACCGTCGCCGCGGGCATGGTCGGACGGGCCTCGTTCCTTTAGAACTGGGTCAACATCGCGACGAAGGCGACCGCGATCAACGCGAGCAACACGTCGATCGAGAGCTGCAACTTACGTCCCCGCTCGGGTGACGCCACTCCGTCGTGGGCGATGACCTCGGCCACCACCCGCTCGAGCGGGAGCGTGCGCGCCTCCAGGTGACCGGCGCCCGCGAGATAGCAGAGCAGGCCCACGCCGATCCAGGGCTTGGTGAGCGACACCGAACTGTCGCCACTCAGCGACATCACGAGCCCGGTCACCGGCAACACGTGCAGCAGGCGGGCCGCCCAATTGGTGCGGTTGGGGAAACGACGCCGCTGGACGGTACCGTCGTCCCCACGCACGACGGCGCGCGCCGAACTGCGCATGGCGACGAGTACGACGAGCACCGCGACCGCCGACAGGACGTGGACGAGAAAGACGAGATCGTAGGCGACGGAGGTGGCGATCATGACTCTGAGAGTAACGTTTCGGCGGCCCGGTACGGATCGGTGGTGCCGGCGAGCAGGCGATCGACCTGCGCCTCGTACGCGCCGGTGTGCGACAGGTCCTTCACCCTCGAGCGAAGCATCGCGGCGAGCACCTGGTCGAGTTCACGGCCGAGCCGACGACGTCGGTGCTCCTCGTAGCGTCCGTCGTCCAGAAAGCTCCGGTGCTCGACGATCGCGTCCCAGAGTTCGTCGGTGCCGACGCCGGTGCTCGCGACGGTCTCGACGATGAGCGGGCGCCACTGGTGTTCGCCGAGTTCGAGCATCTGTTCGAGGTCGCGGCGCGTCTCGCGCACCCCGGGCCGGTCCGCCTTGTTGATGACGAAGATGTCGGCGACCTCCAGGAGACCGGCCTTGCTCGCCTGCATGGCGTCGCCCCAGCCCGGATTGGTCACCACGACCGTGGTGTCGGCGGCCGAGGCGATGTCCACCTCCATCTGGCCGACCCCCACGGTCTCGACCAGCGCGATCGTGAAGTTCGCCGCGCCGAGCACCCGAAGGGCGTCGGGTACGGCGAGCGAGAGCCCGCCCAGGTGACCACGGGTCGCCATGGAGCGGATGAAGACGTGCTCGTTGGTCGCGTGGTCCTGCATGCGGATCCGGTCGCCCAGAATGGCGCCGCCGCTGAAGGGCGAACTGGGGTCGATGCACAGCACGCCGACCTGATCGAACGCGTCATGCCCGTTGAACGACCCGTGCGTGAGCGCGCTCGTGATGAGTCGGTCCGTCAGCGTCGATTTTCCCGCCCCCGGGGCACCGGTGATGCCGATCGCGTAGGGCGGGGGCGTTTGGTAGACCAGCGCCGCGGTGGCCAGTTGCTGCGCCCCGCCGGACTCGACGTAGGTCACGAGGCGCGCGAGTGCGGTACGCGATCCCTCGCGGGCGAGCGCCAGCAGTTCCTTCGGGTCGCGAGCGATCATGCCAGCCTCTCCACGTTGGCCCCCAGACTGCGCAGACGTCCGGCGAAATCGTCGTAGCCGCGGTCCACGTGCTCGAGGCCGTGCACGGTGGTGGTACCGCGTGCGACGAGTCCCGCCAGGGCGAGGGCGGCGCCGGCGCGGATATCGCTCGCGTGCACGCTGGTGCCGTTCAAGTGGTCGACCCCGCGAATCATGGCGTGGTGACCCTCGGTGGTGATGCTGGCACCCAGGCGGACGAGCTCGTCGACGTAGCGGAAACGACCGGCGAAAAGGTTCTCTGAGACGACCGACACGCCGTCAGCAACGCTCAGCATCGTGGTGATGAGCGGCTTGTAATCGGTCGCGACCCCCGGATACGGCAGGGTGGAGACGTCACAGGCCTTGAGGCGCGCCGGTCCGACGACGGCGATGCCGGGCCCGTCGGTGCGGATGACCCCGCCCATGGTCTCGATCTTTCGTAGCAACATCTCCATGTGGTCGGCCCGCGCGTCCACGACACGGACCTCACCGCCGGTGATGAGTCCCGACGCGAGATACGTCGCCGCCACCACCCGGTCGGTGACCACCGCGTGGTGCGCCGGCGACAACGTCGCGACACCGTCGATCGTGAGACGCGACGTGCCGAGACCATCGATCTTCGCGCCCATGGCGATCAGTTGGAGCCCGAGGTCCTCGACCTCGGGTTCTCGCGCCGCGTTGTCGATGACCGAACGACCGTGCGCCAACACGCAGGCCATCATCAGGTTGTCGGTCGCGGTGTGGCTCGGGTACTCGAGGGTGATGCGCGTGGCGCGGAGTCGTTCGCCGTTGGTGGTGGCGTGGATCGAATTGCGGTCGTTGCGGAAGGTCGCACCCATGGCGCTCAGCCCGTCGGTGTGGAAGTTGATCGGTCGTTGACCGAAATCGTCGCCGCCGGGCAACGCCATGTTCGCTTCACCCGAGCGCACCAGGAGCGGACCGAGAACGACGATGGAGGCTCGCATCGCCTCGAAGAGGTGCGCGGGCGCCACCGGGAGCAGGTCGCCCGCCTCGGGCACGGTGATCAGCAGTTCGTGCTCGACCGGCCGTGCGACGGTGCACCCCAGTGCTTCGAGCAACTCGACCATGATGTTCACGTCGGTGATGTCAGGAACGTTGGTCAGATGGTGCTCGCCGGTCGCGAGCAGGCACGCGGCCATCTGCTTCAAGACCGCGTTCTTCGCGCCGTAGGCCCGGACGTCGCCCGCGAGAGGTCCGGCGGGCTTGATGACGAGAGAACTCACCCTCTAAGTATGGCCGAGACGCCAAGGGCCGACCGGTGCGACGTGCGGCGTCAACGACACCTCCGAGGCGCCGGACCCGTCCGGTAAATACCTGATCCGAGGCTCGTGCGCACATCGAACAGGCCCGCGCCACGAGAGTGCGACGCTGACACGGACTCTCGCGACGTGGCACGTCGTACGAGTCGGGTGCGTTCGCGTTACCCGGCGACCATGGCGTCGCGAATCGACGAGACGGGCGGCACTTGGAGGTCAGCGCCCTCGACGAAAATGACTTTCGGCCCTGCATGAAGCATTTACTTGAGTAACGAGATTCGCATACTTTGATTCCTAAATGAAATTAAAGTTCCTGACCCGGTTTCACCAACCGGCATGGTGAAATGGACGACACGGCATGACAACACTGATCCCCGGGCACGCCGTCACGGCCCGCCGAGCAACGGTGCACGCGCCCGAGGCGCAGACCCGACTCGTCGAGACCGCGCTTGACCTGATCAGAAGGCTCCCCTTCGATCAGGTCACGGCACGCCGGGTGACCAGCGAGGCCCAGCTCTCCCTCCCGACCATTCTCCGCAACTTCGGATCGATGGAGGTGCTCTTCACACGGGTCGCCCAGGAGTTGCTCGAGTTGGCAATGGCCCGAAGGTCCCACCTGCAGGACTCCTCGATCTTCTTCGACCCCGACTTCGTCCTGCGCTCGCGGCTGGTGGCGTGGCTCATCGGCGAAGGTGCCGATCCGGCCGGCTTTCGCAGCGCCGCCATGGGTGATCTCTTGGGTCAGATGCGCGAGGAGGCGGGCGGCCTGAGTGAGCGAACCGCGTTCACCTGGCTCCAGGTGCTCTCCTTCATTGTCGAGGGCCACGCCATCTTCGCCGACGTCCACGCACTGAGCGACCAGGAGTTCGCCGACGGCTACACCCTCGTGGCGACGCTTCGTGACCTCCTGCCCTACGTGGAGAGGCAATTGGGCTGGGCCGACTGACGTTCCCCGCACGAGGGAACGTCAGTCGCCGAGAGCGTGACGCAGCGGTCCGAGCGGCCGAGGATGACTGGAGAACCGGTCTCCCTAGTACGATTCGTTCCATGCAGCCGCCATCCAAGCCAGATCGCAACATCGCACTCGAGATGATTCGCGTCACCGAGGCCGCCGCCATCGCCGCGGCCCGTTGGGCCGGTCGAGGCGACAAGAACGCCGCCGACGGTGCCGCGGTCGACGCCATGCGCTTCGTGCTGGGCGCCATCGCCATGGACGGCATCGTCGTCATCGGCGAAGGCGAGAAGGACGAAGCCCCCATGCTGTTCAATGGCGAACGCATCGGTGACGGCCGGGCGCCTCAGGTCGACGTCGCGGTTGACCCCGTGGACGGGACGACGCTCACGGCCATGGGACGAAACGGTGCCCTCTCGGTCATCGCGCTCTCCGAGCGCGGGACGATGTTCAACCCCGGCCCGGTCGTCTACATGAAGAAGGTCGCGGTCGGCCCCCGCGGACGAGGTGCCGTCGACATCAACGCGTCGGCGACCGACAACCTGACCGAACTCTCGAAACGATTGAAGAAGCCGGTCCAGGAGCTAGGTGTCGTGATCCTGGACCGTCCGCGCCACAGTCTGCTCGTCGAAGAGGTCCGCGAGGCCGGCGCGCGCGTGCTGTCCATCTCCGATGGTGACGTCGCCGGTGCGATTGCGACCGGTTGGCCCAACTCGGGTGCCGACATCCTGTTCGGCATCGGTGGCACGCCCGAGGGCGTCATCGCCGCCGCGGCCCTGAAGGGACTCGGCGGTGAGATCCAGGGCGTACTGCATCCGAGGAACGACCAGGAGAAACTGGAAGCCGAGGCCCTCGGGTACGACTTCAACCGGGTGCTGTTCACCGACGATCTGGTGGCGAGTGACAACTGCTATTTCTCGGCGACCGCGATCACCGATGGTGACTTCCTGCGAGGGGTGCGTTTCTACGATTTTGGGGCGACAACGCAGTCGCTCGTCGTGCGCTCGCGATCGGGCACCGTGCGCACCATCGAGACCTTCCACCGTCACGACAAGCTCCAGGAGTTCACCACCGCGGGCTTCTAAGCCGCGCCGGATCGAATTCGCGGATCCGACCCGGCGCACTCGCGAACTCGTGCAATCCTTCACAACCTCCTGCTCCTCGTTGCAATCGCGCGTCACCCGTCGTAGTCTCCCAACTGAGGGCGACGCCACCGCGTGGCGTTGCCAAAAAGGGGGGGTTCAATGAAGGTGAAGGATTTGTTGGCAGCGAAGGGGCACGACGTCGCCACTATCTCCCAGGAGCGTTCCGTCACGGATGCGCTCGCGCTGCTCAAGGAACGACGGATCGGTGCGTTGGTGGTGACCGGACCAACTCCGCCGCTCGTCGGCATCTTCAGCGAACGCGACGTCGTTCGCGCGCTCGCCTCGTACGGGGCCGAGGCCCTCACGCACAGTGTCGCCGACCTCATGTCGAGCGACGTGACGATATGTGACGAGTCGACGTCGGTGACGTCGCTCATGGGACTGATGACCGAGAACCGTATCCGCCACCTTCCCGTCGTTCAAGACGAGAAGCTCGTGGGGATGATATCGATCGGTGACGTCGTGAAGGCCCGTCTCGATGAACTCGAACACGACAAGAAGGACCTGCTCGACTACGTGAGCGCCCGCTAGGGAGTTACTTCGACGCCGCCCGCAGGCGCAGTTCTGCGCGATCGAGAGCCGACTGCGCGAGCGCCTGGCCGGCGTGGTCGCTCGCGTCGCTGCGCGCGCTCGCGAGTGCGGCCTCGGCCGCTTCCTTGGCCGCCTGCGCTCGCACTACGTCGATCGCCGTGGTCCTCTCGGCGACGCCGGCAAGGACTGTGGCGCGCGTGACGCCCTCCCCTTCGCCAGCCCCGACCTGGAAGTAACCGCCGTGCACCGCGAACGCGAGTTCGCCCTCACTGGTTTCGACCCGGACGATACCGGGCACGATGTCGCCAACGGTTGACGTGTGCTGAGGGAGAATCGTGAACTCACCGTCCGACGACCGGGCGATCAAGGCCGTGGCCTCGCCCGCCCACAACGCCGACTCGGGCGTCACAATCTCAACATTCATCGTCGCCATTGGCTAGTCCCTCTGCAACTCAGCGGCCTTGCGCTCGACGTCGGACGCACCGCCGACGTTGAGGAAGGCCTGCTCTGGGAAGGCGTCGAGGTCGCCCTTGACCAGGTGCTCGAAGGACTCGATGGTCTCCTGGACGGGGACGTTGATGCCGTCGATGCCGGTGAAGATCTTCGAGACGAACATCGGCTGGGACAGGAAGCGCTGGATCTTGCGCGCTCGTGACACGGTGATGCGGTCGGCCTCGGACAACTCGTCGAGACCAAGGATCGCGATGATGTCCTGCAGCTCCTTGTAGCGCTGGAGGATCTGCTGCACCTGACGCGCAACGGCGTAGTGACGGTCGCCCACGATCTCGGGCGCCAGGATGTTCGACGTCGAGGTCAGGGGATCGACGGCCGGGTAGATGCCCAGCGCCGCGATCTGACGACTCAACTCGGTCGTGGCGTCCAGGTGGGTGAAGGTCGTGAACGGCGCGGGGTCGGTGTAGTCGTCCGCAGGGACGTAGACGGCCTGCAGCGACGTGATCGAACGACCTCGCGTCGACGTGATGCGCTCCTGCAGTTCACCCATCTCGTCGGCCAGCGTGGGCTGGTAACCCACGGCACTCGGCATACGGCCCAATAGCGTGGAGACTTCGGAACCGGCCTGCACGAAACGGAAGATGTTGTCGATGAACAGCAACACGTCCTGGTTCTTCACGTCGCGGAAGTACTCCGCCATCGTGAGTGCCGCCAGGGCGACGCGAAGGCGCACGCCCGGTGGTTCGTCCATCTGGCCGTAGACCAGTGCAGTCTTCTCGATAACGCCGGATTCGCGCATCTCCAAGAGGAGATCCGTGCCCTCACGGGTGCGCTCGCCGACGCCGGCGAACACCGACACGCCCTCGTGCTGCTCGGCAACACGACGGATCATCTCCATGATCAACACGGTCTTGCCGACCCCGGCGCCTCCGAAGAGGCCGATCTTTCCACCCTGCACGTACGGGGCGAGCAGGTCAATGACCTTGATGCCCGTCTCGAACATGGTCGCGCGGGGCTCGAGCTGGTCGAACGCGGGTGCGCTGCGGTGGATCTCCCAGTGGTCCTCGACCGCACCGATGTTGTCGGTGTCAAGGGGCTGGCCAATCACGTTGAACACGTGGCCTAGCACCGCGTCGCCGACGGGCACGGTGATGCCGCGCCCGGTCTGACGCACGACGGCGCCGCGAACGAGTCCGTCGGTGGGCTTCATGCACACGCAACGCACTCGGCCTTCGCCAATTTGCTGGGCGACCTCGCCCGTGACGGTGACGGTCACGCCATCGATGACGATGTCGACCTCGACGGCGTGGTTGATCTCCGGCAACGAGTGCGGCGGGAACTCAACGTCCACCACCGGACCGGCGATTGCGACGACGCGTCCTGTTTCAAAAGTGGTCTTTTCAGGAGCCATTGTCATTGGTATCTCACTTTCCCGAGCGGAGCGCTTCGGCGCCGCTCACGATTTCCATGATTTCGGTGGTAATCGAGTCCTGGCGGGCTCGGTTCATAATGCGGCTGAGGTTCTGTCCGAGTTCGTCGGCGTTGTCGGTCGCGGCGGCCATGGCACGCTGCTGACTGGTGTGGAATGAGGCGGCACCCTCCAAGAGGGCCGAGAAGATCTCACTCTCGAGCGCGCGCGGCGCCAAGAAGGTGAGGAGCTGCTCGACTTCGGGTTCGAATTCGGTGTAGCCCTTCAGAGCCTTCGGCGAGTCGTCGATGATCACGTCGGGCATCGAGAGGGGTAGCAACTGCTCCACCTCGACGGCCTGGCTGCCCGCCGAGAGGAACCTCGTCGAGACGAGCAGGACCTGCTGGGCGGTGCCGTCGATGAACGGTGCGGCGATGGTGCCCGCTACGTCACGCGCGTCGCCGAATCCCGGGCGGTCGGCGAAACCGACGAAGCTTTGCTCGACCTCCATGCCACGGAATCGGAAGAAGCCGGCGGCCTTCTTGCCCACGGCGAACAGGCGAACGTTGGTCCCTTCCGCGCGAAGCTTGCGAACGAGCCGCTCACCGGCGCGCAGCACCGACGAGTTGTAGGCGCCCGACAGACCGCGGTCACCGGTGATGACGAGCACGATGGCGCACTCGACGTTCTCGGGGGTGGCGAGGAGCTTCTTGGCCGCCGCGGGGTCACCCAGGGCCGCCTCGATCACGATGCGCTGCATGCCGTGTCGGTAGGGTCGGTTCGCGACGATGCGGGCCTGACTCCGAGAGATCTGGGACGCCGCGATCAGTTCCATCGCCTTGGTGATCTTGCGTGTGGCCTGCACCGACTTGATACGTCGACGCAGGATTCTTTCCTGTCCACCAGCCATCGCTACTCCCTTCTCGCTCGGTCGTTACGTTCTTTAGTTACTTGTGGCAAAGCCGTCAACGAACGTGCGCAGTGCGGCGTCGATCTTGTCGGTGTCCGGCAGGGTGCCCGCGGTGCGGATCTGGTCCAGGAGGTCCGCGTGCTTGGCGCGAAACGCCATGAGCAACTCCGCCTCGAAGCGGCGCACGTCGGCGACCGGGATGGTGTCCAACCAGCCCTTGGTACCGGCGTAGATCACGACGCACTGCTCCTCGACGGGAACCGGCGCGTTGAGGCCCTGCTTCAAGAGTTCGGTCAGGCGGTAGCCACGGTCGAGCTGCTGCTGGGACGACTTGTCGAGCTCGGAACCGAAGGTCGCGAACGACTCGAGGTCACGGAACTGGGCGAGGTCGATCTTGAGGGTTCCAGCGACCGACTTCATCGCCTTGATCTGGGCGGCACCACCCACGCGCGACACGGAGTTACCCACGTTGATCGCGGGACGAACACCCGAGTAGAAGAGGTCGGACTCGAGGAAGACCTGACCGTCGGTGATCGAGATCACGTTGGTCGGGATGTACGCCGAGATGTCGCCGGCCTTGGTCTCGATGATCGGCAGGGCGGTCAGTGAACCGCCGCCGAGCTCGTCGCTCAACTTCGCGGCGCGCTCGAGGAGACGGCTGTGCAGGTAGAACACGTCGCCGGGGTACGCCTCGCGGCCCGGTGGACGACGCAGCAGCAGCGAGATCTGTCGGTAGGCCTCGGCCTGCTTGGAGAGGTCGTCGTACACGACGAGGGCGTGCTGGCCGTTGTCCATCCACTCCTGACCAATGGCGCAACCCGCGTAGGGGGCGAGGAACTTGAACGGCGCGGGGTCACCCGCCGAGGCGACGACGACGACCGTGTACTCGAGGGCACCGTGGTCGTCGAGCGTCTTGACGGTCTGGGCGACCGACGAGTTCTTCTGGCCAATGGCGACGTAGATGCACTTCACGCCCTGACCCTTCTGGTTCAGGATCGTGTCGATCGCGACAGTCGTCTTGCCGGTCTTGCGGTCACCGATGATCAGTTCGCGCTGGCCGCGGCCGATCGGGGTCATCGCGTCGATGGCCTTGATACCGGTCTGCAGGGGCTCGCCCACGGGCTGGCGACCGATGATGCCAGGGGCCTGGACTTCCATGCGTCGCTGGGAGGGGTTCACGAGTGGACCCTTGCCGTCGATGGGCTCGCCCAGCGCGTTCACGACGCGCCCGAGCAATGCGTCACCCACTGGCATCGAGAGGATGCGGCCGGTCGCGCGAACGACCTGCTCTTCTTCGATACCGTCGACCGAGCCGAGCACGACGGCGCCGATGGTCTCCTCGTCGAGGTTCATCGCGAGACCGAGGGTCCCGTCCTGGAACTCGAGCAGTTCATTGACCTTCGCCGAGGGGAGCCCCGACACGCGCGCGATGCCGTCACCCACCTCGACCACACGGCCAACCTGCTCGGCGCCGACGGCCGGGTTGAATTCCGTGACGTGCTTGCGCAGGGCGTCGGTAATCTCGGTGGCACTAATGGTGAGCTCAGTCATCACAGTTTCCTTTTCCTTAGTCGTTTCGATTCAAAGCGGATTCGTACAGCCGACCCGACGCCACGGAGTCGCGCAGCGCGCCGAGGCGCCCTCGCGTCGTCGCGTCGAGTCGCAGATCGCCGACTTCGACCAACACGCCGCCCAGGAGGGCGGGGTCTTCGGCGATCTGGAGTTCTACGTTCTTGCCCGTCAGCGACGTGAGCGAACCCACGAGCTGTGCCTGACTGCTCTCATCGAGGGGACGGGCCGTGTAGACGCGCGCCACCCTCCAGTCACGGGCCTTGGCGACGTAGTCGACCAAGAAATCAAGGGTGCCCACAACGTCGCGCGGGCGGCCGCCCTCGATCACGTAGCAGGCCAGTCGCAACGTGATCGCGTTGACCTTGTCGCCGAGCAGTTGCTCGACGGTGCCGATCCGCGAGGCGAGTGGCGCATCGCGGTCGAGCAGCAGGCGGCGCAGCTCCTGATTCTCTTCGACGGTGCGGGCCCATCGGAAGAGTTCGTTCTCGATCGCGGCGAAGTTGGCGGTATCAGTGGTCTCGAGCAACGCGTCCGCGAAGCCTCCCACCCGTCGTCGAGCCGCGAGAAGTCCGAGGCTCGACTGGATGAAATCGCCCGTGGACTCCAGCACCTGGGCGACCACGGCCAGCTCGGCGATCGAATGGTCGACCTCCTGGGCCGGGGCCATCGTCGCGGCGTAGACGCTGAGTCGAAGGGTGACGTCGTGCAGCTTGCCCGTCAGCAGGTCGTGAAGGATCTGACCGCGCACGACGCCAGCGATGGAGGTATCGCTCAGCACGGCGCGCAGGTCGGATCGGCTCAGGACGGTCTGCTCGAGCGAGGTGAGCTCACCGGCCACCGCGGCGAGCACGGTGGGGTCCAGGGAGCCCAGCAGGGCGGCGGCGTATCCTTCGAGTTTCGCCAGCATGATTAGCGGTTCGTTTCCCTCTGGGCTTCGGCGTTCAGCGCCGTCACGGCTTCACGGACAAGGTCCTGGTGCGCGCTCTGGTCGACTTCACGTCCCACGATCTTGGTGACGAGGTCAAAGACGATCTCGCCGATCTTCGCGGACGCCTCGTCGATGGCGCGCTGGCGGGCGGTCGCTACTTCGCTCTGGGCCGCGGCGACGATGCGCTCGTACTCCGCTTGTCCGCGTCCACCCGATTCGGCCTTCACCTGGTCGGCGGTCGCCTGGGCGCTCGCGACGATCTCACGAGCCTGGTCGCGGGCCTCGCTCAACACCTTGGCCCGCTCATCACCCGCGGCGTCCGCCTCGGCACGTGCCTGGTCAGCCGCCTCGAGGGCGCTGCGAATCTTCGCCTGACGTGCTTCCATGGCCTTGTTGAGGGGCGGCAGGATGTACTTCGTGACGAGGAACAAGATCACCACCACAACGAGCAGTTCAACGAAGAACGTCCCGTTGGGGATGAGGAAGATTGACCCGGTAAACATGTCGATTGACCTTCTTTAACTAGAGGGAACTCGGTCGCGGGCCCGTTGATGGGCCGCGACGTCGGAACTATTGCGCCTTGAAGACGTAAACGAAGACGACCATGAACAGCAGGTTGATGAAGTACATGGCTTCAACCAAACCGACTGTCAGGAAGAAGTACTGACGCGCCTTGTTCTCGATCTCGGGCTGACGGGCGATCGCCGCGATGGTCTGACTACCGGCGAGACCGTCACCGATCGCCGCACCAATAGCGCCGCCTCCGAGGGCGAGACCGCCGCCGACGAGTGCGCCAGCGATCCGGACTGCGGAACCGATGTCTGATGGATTTGCCATTTTTGTATTTCCTCCTGGGTTTGGTTAGTGCGAGGTCTCAAGTACGACATCGTGTTCCTCGTCGTGGCTGGTCGCCATGCCGAAGTACAGGACCGCGAGCAACATGAAGATGTATGCCTGGATCACGCCGATACCGAGATCGAAAGGCTTCCAGACGATCTCACCGAAGGGCACGATGTAGATCGGAAGCAGGGTGGTCATGACCGCGACCATGAGTCCACCCGAGAAGAGGTTGCCGAAGAGACGGAAGGTCATCGTGATCGGCTTGGTGATCTCCTCGACGACGTTGATCGGAGCCAACGCCACGTAGGGCTGGGCGTAGTGCTTGAAGTAGCCCTTGAAGCCGCGGGCCTTGAAGGATTCGACGTGGACCCAGGCGATGACCAGCAGCGCCATGGCGAGGGGGAGGTTGACGTCGCCGGTCGGCGCGGGCAGGATCTCGCCCGACGCACCGGGGTGCATGGCCGAGGGGATGAACCCGATCCAGTTGGCGATGAGGATGAACAGGAAGAGCGTGACGCCGATCGGCACGTAGCGCCGGCCCTTGGGTCCCATGGCCGACACGGCCAGGTCGGTGACCTGCTCGACGAGAACTTCCCAGAAGAGTTGGAGCTTGCCGGGGACGCCGTCGGTGATCTTGGCGCGCATGCGAAAGCCGAGGAAGAGGAAGATCGCCATGGCGAGCAGGGTCGAGGTCACGATGTCGGTGTCGATGGTCAGACCAAGGACGTGGATCGTCGGGTGAACGCCAACAGTGATTGTCTTCGCCGCGTAAAGCGTCTTCACTACATTCCTCCCTGGTTCGCCACCACGCGCATGACGTTGACGACGAACACGATTTGATAAAGCACGAGCCCTGACACAATACCGATTCCCAGAGGTGCGTTCAGAAACACGGCTGCCAGCACGACAATCGTCATGATGGCGAGGCGTCCGGTGGTCTTGCCGCCCAGTTGGCGACGGACCGCTTTGGAGTTCTGCTCACCCTTCAACTCCACGCGCGCCGCCTGCCGGTCGAGGTAACGAAGGTTGAGGATCGCGAGGCCGACGCCGATCACGACGCCGAGCGCGCTCAGCGGAGGGGCCACCAGGAGGGCGACGATAAAGCCCAGAAAGCCCGCAACGATGGCCGAAAGTGTGGTTCGGCGCAGCAAGCGAGGGAGCGTGTTGGGAGGGAGGTTATCGAGCACGTAAGTGAGGTTCTAGAGGTAACGTCGGACTTGCTTCATAACGCTCGCCACGGCCGCAACCGCTCCTAACACTATCCCGATTAGAAGACCCGCGGGAGCGATTCCCCACGCGCTGTCGGCCCAGAGGCCGAGAGCGACACCGACACCCACACACGTCGCGATCGTCGACCCCATGACGGCGAACGCGGCGACGCCGGGAAGGTCCGAACCATCAGGACTTATCTCGTCGTCGCGCCCGTGCTCGTTGTCCGACGTTGGAACGCTCACGGCGCGGACGTCGTCTTGCGGTGATCCCTCGCTTCGTGCTTGCCCGGCGTGCGGTTGAGCAGTGGGCTGAACCAGGTGAACAGCACGATGAGCATGAACGCCACGGCGAAGGGGATGTAGACGTTGACGCTCGCCTCGAAGATGGGAACGAGCACGAAGCCGCACAAGAGAGCGGTCCACAGCCACAGGATGATGACCGTGCGTCGCTGACCGTGACCGAGACGCATGAGGCGGTGATGGATGTGGTTCTTGTCCGGCGTGTGAAATCCCTGGCCCGAGGCGGTGCGCCGGACGAAGGCCCAGATGGCGTCGGCCAGAGGGACGCCGAGGATGAACACCGGGATGAGCAGCGGGGCGAAGAAGAAGAAGGTCTGGCCGCTCGCGGGCGGCGTGCGTCCACCGATCACCATGGTCGAGGCGCTCATCAGGAGCCCGAGCATCAGCGCTCCGGCGTCGCCCATGAAGAGCTTGGCCGGATGGAAGTTGTCACGCAAGAAGCCGAGGCAGATACCACAGGTCAGGGCCGCGATCAGTGGCCCGACGTTGTTGGTGGGCAGCAGCCCGAGGTCCTCGAGGCGAAGCCCGTACACGCAGAGTGTCCCCGACGCGATGGCGACGATTCCCGCCGCGAGGCCGTCGAGGCCGTCGATCAGGTTCACGGCGTTGGAGAGGGTGAAGACCCAGATCGCCGTGATGATCGGCAGCATCGACGGTCCGAGCACCACGAAACCGGCGAAGGGGAGCTTCAACTGATACATCGTGCAGCCGCTGAAGTACAGGATTGATGCGGCGAGCACCTGACCGGCGACCTTCGCCGGGGCGCTCATGTCGCGAAAGTCGTCGATCACGCCAACGACGAAGATCACGCCCGTCGCGAGCAACACGCCCATCATCTCGTGTGACGACGTGATGACTGAGCGCAGTGACGGGATGACGAACGCCGCCAGCAACGCCACGCAGAAGCCGACGAGCATGGCGGCCCCTCCCCCGTAGGGCGTTACCGTCTGATGGACCTTGCGCTCATCTGGCTGCGCGGTGTAGCCAATACGTACCGAGATGACCCGGGCCGGTCGGTTCGCCACCAGCGTCACGACGACCCCGACGAGCAGGACCGCCACGTACGAGGCGATGTTGCCCATTGACTACTTCGAGAACGTCGCGTAGGGATTGAAGGTGGCGCAGAGTTCGCCGACCTCACTTCGCACCGTGGCCAACGCCGCGTCGTCGTCACGATGGCGCAAGGCGCGCGCCATCAGCGACGCCACGTTCGCGAACTCGTCCTGCTTCAGGCCCGCGGTCGTCTCGGCGGCGGTGCCCACGCGAAGTCCCGACGTGATGAATGGGCTGCGGGGGTCGTCGGGAATCGTGTTGCGGTTGGTGGTGATCCCGGCGCGGTCGAGCGCTTCCTGGGCGACCTTACCCGTGAGCTCCGCGTCGAAGGTGTTGAGGTCGAGCAGGACCATGTGATTCTCGGTCCCTCCCGAAACGATCCGAAAGCCCTCGGCGGCGAGCGCGGACGCGAACGCGGCGGCATTCGTTACGACCTGGTCGGTGTACACCGAGAAGCTCGGCTGGGCCGCTTCCTTGAACGAGACGGCCTTGGCGGCGATGGCGTGCTCCAACGGTCCGCCCTGCTGGCCCGGGAATACGGCGGAATCGATCTTCTTGGCGTGCTCCTCGCGACAGAGGATCGCGCCACCACGTGGACCGCGCAGGGTCTTGTGCGTGGTGAAGGTGACCACGTCGGCGTACGGGACCGGATTCGGGTGCGAACCACCCGCGATGAGGCCCGCGACGTGCGCGGAGTCGAACATGAGCATCGCGCCCACCTCGTCGGCGATCTCGCGAAACGGTGCGGGATCGATGCGGCGCGCGTAGGCGGTGGCCCCGGCGACGATCAGCTTGGGACGGTGCTTGAGGGCCTGCTCGCGGACGTTGTCGAAGTCGATGATCTCGCCGGGCGACGCCGGATCGTCGCTGCGCGGCGTGACGCCGTAGGAGACGAAGTTCCAGACCTTGGACGTCATGGAGGCCGGGGAACCGTGGGTGAGGTGTCCGCCCTGGTCGAGACGCATGGCGAGAATCGTGTCGCCGGCGTTCAGCAGTGCCTGGTAGACCGCCACGTTGGCGTTCGCGCCGCTGTGGGGCTGGACGTTGGCGTGCTCGGCGCCGAACAGCGCCGTGAGGCGACGGCGCGCGAGGTCCTCGACCTCGTCGACCACCTGGTTGCCCCCGTAGTAACGACGCCCGGGGTAACCCTCGGCGTACTTGTTGGTCAGGATCGATCCGGTGGCGGCCATGACCGACGGCGACGCGAAGTTCTCACTGGCGATCAACTGGAGCGTCGACGTCTGACGCTCCCACTCGCGAGCCAGGAGCGAGGTCAGTTCCTCGTCGTTGGTGATCCAACTGTCAAATGGTGAAGAACCCACGGTGTCCGGAACCTTTCTTGCTTACTCGCTCACGTGCTCGTCGAGCAGGTGCAGCTTCTCTATTCGTTGCGCGTGGCGACCCTCACCCGGCGTGGCCTTCAGCCACGCCTCGAGGGCGTCCATCGCGACCGGCGCGCCGATCAGTCGTGCGCCGAGGCAGAGCACGTTGGCGTGATTATGCTCTCGCGCGAGGTGGGCGGACGTGACGTCGTGCACCAGCGCGGCGCGCACCCCGGGCACCTTGTTCGCGGCGATCGAGATGCCGATACCCGAGCCGCAGACCGCCACGCCGAGTTCGGCCCGGCCGGTACTCACGGCGCGTCCGACCGCCTCGCCGAAGTCGGGGTAGTCGACGGAATCGACGTTGTTCTCGGCGCCGAGGTCGAGCACGTCATAGCCCCACTCGGTGAGCTTCGTCGCCAGCAATGCCTTGAGGTCGTACCCCGCATGATCAGATCCGAGGGCGATTCGCATGAGACCAGCCTACAGGCCGAGGTTCGCCCGCACGAAGGGCTCCCGCGGTCATCGGGCCTCACACGAAGCGCGAACTCACCGGTAACTAGTATCGGCACATGAAGCAAGTTTTGCTCGCGCCCCCATTGTCGTCGACCCTCGATACGTCGTCGCAACAGTTCCAAAAGAACCGCGAGGACATGCTCGAACAGTTGGGCGTGATCGACGGTCTCCTCGACGAGGCCGAGGCCGGCGGCGGTGAGAAGGCCATGGAGCGTTTGCGCTCGCGCAACAAGCTGCCGATTCGCGAACGCATCGCGCTCGCGCTGGACCCGGACTCCCCTTTCCTCGAGATTTCCGCGCTCGCGGGCTACGACTCGGACTACACCCTGGGTGGCGGCATGATCGTCGGCATCGGCGTCATCGCGGGCACCGAGTGCGTGGTGATGGGCAACGACCCCACGGTGCTCGGCGGGGCGTTGACCGCCTATTCCGCGAAGAAATGGGCCCGGGCGCTCGAGATCGCCCGCGACAACCAGATCCCCTACGTGAGTTTCGTCGAGTCAGCGGGGGCGGATCTTCGCGTCGGTGGTGGCGGCGGCGGGCGGATGCACACGAGCCATTTCGCCGAAAGCGGACGATTCTTCTACGACCTCATCGAACTCTCGAAGATGCGGGTGCCCACGGTCTGCGTGGTCTTCGGTTCGTCGACCGCCGGCGGGGCCTATCAACCGGGACTCTCCGACTACAACATCGTGGTGAAGAACCAGTCGAAGGTCTTCCTCGCCGGACCACCGTTGGTGAAGATGGCCACGGGCGAGGAATCCGACGATGAGACCCTCGGCGGCGCGCAGATGCACGCGGAGGTCTCGGGCCTGGGCGACTACTTCGCCGAGGACGAGATGGACGCGATACGCATGTGCCGCGAGGTCGTCTCACACCTCAACTGGAAGAAGCGCGGACCCGCGGCGTCGCTCGCCGCTGACGAGCCGATCTACGATGCCGAGCAGTTGCTCGGCATCGTGAGCCGCGACCTTCGCCAGGCTGTTGACGTGCGCGACATCATCGCGCGCACGGTTGACGGCTCGCGCTTCGAGGAGTTCAAGGCCCGCTACGGCGCCACGCTCGTCTGCGGGTGGGCCAGTGTTCACGGTTATCCCGTCGGGATCCTCGGCAACAATGGGGTCATCCACCCCCACGCCGCGGAAAAAGCCGCCCAGTTCATCCAACTCTGCAACCAGATCAACGTGCCCCTCGTCTTCCTGCAGAACATCACGGGCTACATGGTCGGCAAGGACGCCGAGGCCGAGGGCATCATCAAGAAGGGTTCGCAGATGTTGAACGCGGTCACCAACTCGACGGTGCCGCACATCACCGTCATTGTGGGATCCTCCTACGGCGCGGGCACCTACGGCATGTCGGGGCGCGCCTTCGGGAACCGCTTCACCTTCCTGTGGCCCACCGCGAAGATCGCGGTCATGGGACCCAAGCAGATCGCGGGCGTCATGTCCCAGGTCCGCCGTGGTCAGGCCGAGCGCAAGGGGATCGAGTTCGACGAGGCTGAAGACCGCGCCATCGTCGAGATGGTCGAAGAGGCTCAGGAGAAGGGGTCGCTCGCGCTCGCCGCCACCGGCGCGATCAGTGACGACGGCATCATCGATCCACGCGACACGCGCACCGTGCTCGGCCTGTGTCTCTCGGTCGTGCGGTCCAGACCCATCGAGGGCTCGACCAGTTACGGGGTCTTTCGCCTATGACCTACGACACCCTCCTCATCGCGAACCGCGGCGAGATCGCCCGACGCATCGTGCGCGGCGCACACGCCATGGGTATCCGCTGCGTCGGCGTCTACGTCGACGCCGACGCGCAGGCGCCGTTCATCGGTGACTGCGACCAGTCCGTGCGCCTCGCCACGGGCTACCTCGACATCGACGCCATCCTCGAGGCCGCTCGTCGAAGCGGCGCGCAGGCGCTGCACCCCGGCTACGGCTTTCTCTCGGAGAACGCGGAGTTCGCCCAGCGGGTCGAGTCCGCCGGTCTCGTCTGGGTGGGCCCCTCCGCGCGCGTCATCGCGGCCATGGGCGACAAGCTCGCCGCCAAGGAAACGGCCAGGGCCGCCGGAGTACCGGTGCTCGCTTCCAGCGAGGACCCCGCCGACGCCGGCGCCATTGGCTACCCCCTCATCGTCAAAGCCGCCGCCGGAGGCGGTGGCAAGGGCATGAGGATCGTGCACGACGCGTCACACCTCGATGAGGCGATTGGCGCCGCCCGGCGCGAAGCACTCAGCGGTTTCGGCGACGAGAGGATCTTTCTCGAGCGCTACGTCGCGGCGTCGCGCCACGTGGAGATACAGATCCTCGGTGATCACCACGGCAACCTCGTACACCTGGGCGAGCGCGAATGCTCCATCCAGCGGCGCCACCAGAAGTTGATAGAGGAGTCGCCGTCACCGATCGTCGACGACACGATGCGCACCGCCATGGGTAACGCCGCCCTTTCACTCGCGCGCTCAATCGGCTACCAGTCAGCCGGGACCGTCGAGTTCCTCGTCGACGACGAGACCAGAGACTTCTTCTTCCTCGAAGTGAACACCCGCCTGCAGGTCGAACATCCCGTGAGCGAGGCGGTGACGGGTATCGACCTCGTGCGCGAACAACTGCGCATCGCCGCGGGTGAACCCCTCGGGTACGGTCAGGACGACGTGCGCTTCACCGGCCACGCGATCGAGGCCCGACTCTGCGCGGAGGACCCGGCGTCCGGATTCTTGCCCGCCACGGGCACCTTGTTCGCCTTCGAACCCAGCGAGCACCCGGTCGTGCGCTGGGAATCGGGGGTCGAGAGCGGTTCGGTCATCACCGTCGCCTTCGACCCGCTGCTCGCCAAGGTGATCGCCCACGCGCCCACGCGCCGCGAAGCCGCGGCGACGCTGGCGCTCGCTCTCGAACGACTCCACCTTGGCGGCGTCACCACCAACCGTGATTTCCTCGCCTCGACGCTGCGTCACCAGGGCTTCATCGCGGGCGACACCACCACGAGCTTCATCGAACACCACTCGCCCGCCCTGACGCTCGACCTCGACGACGAGGAGGCCGCGTGGGCCAGTGGCGCGGCGGCCCTGTGGCTCCAGGGCGAGAACCGGGCCAACGCCGCGGTGCTCGAGCGAATCCCGAGCGGGTGGCGTAACGCCCGACTGCCGCGCCAACGCGTCAACTTGTCCTGGAACGGACGCGACTTCACGGTGGACTACCGCTCGAGGCGTGACGGTTCGTTCGATCTCAACGACGCTGACGCACGGGTCTTCGCCTGGAGCGAACACGGCATCGACGTCGAAGTGGACGGTCGACGGGCCAACGCGCGCGTGACGCGCATGGGTCAACACCTGCTGGTCCAGAGCCCACGGGGCACGGTCCAGTTCGAGATCGCTCCTCGCTTCGTCGTCCCCGGCGTCGAGGCGCCGCTCGGTGGCCTCAACGCCCCGATGCCCGGCGTGATCTTGGACGTGCGCGTCGTTCTCGGCCAGCGCGTGGACGCCGGCGAGGCGTTGATGGTCATGGAGGCGATGAAGATGGAGCACGTCATCACCGCGCCGCACGCGGGGGTCGTGAGCGCCATCCTGGTCCGAGCGACCCAGCAGGTGGACAACGGCGAGGTCCTGCTCACCCTCGACGACGAGAAGGACTGACGTGACCGAACCCGTGCGCATCGCCAACTGTTCCGGCTTCTACGGCGATCGTCTGTCGGCGGCTCGCGAGATGGTCGAGGGAGGACCCATCGACGTCTTGACCGGCGACTGGCTCGCCGAGTTGACGATGCTCATCCTCGCGCGGACCCGGGCCAAGCACGCCGGTGGCGGGTACGCGAAGAGCTTCGTGCGCCAGATGGAACAGGTGATGGGTACCTGCCTCGACCGGGGCATCAAGGTGGTGGCCAACGCTGGTGGGTTGGACCCCGACCACTGCGCCGAGGCGGTCGCCGAACTGGCGGCCACGCTCGGGCTGGCCCCCACGATCGCCTACGTCAACGGCGACGATCTCCTGCCGCGACTCAACGAGCTCCAGGACGCCGGCGTCGATCTCGCCCACTTCGAGACCGGTGAACCGGTCGGCGACGTGAGCCGCTTCATCACCGCCAACGCCTACCTCGGCTGTTTCGGGATCGTCGAGGCGCTCACCATGGGTGCCGACATCGTCATCACCGGCCGAGTCACCGACGCGGCGGTCGTGTGCGGACCCGCGGCGTGGCACCACGGATGGTCGCGCGACAACTGGGACGCGCTGGCGGGCGCGGTCGTCGCCGGACACGTCATCGAGTGCGGCGCTCAGGTGACGGGCGGCAACTACTCGTTCTTCACCGAGGTCGCGGGTATGACCCGCGTGGGTTTCCCGTGGGTTGAGATCGCCGAGGACGGATCGTCGGTCGTGGGCAAGCACGACGGCACGGGTGGTGAGGTGTCGATCGGCACCGTGACGTCCCAGCTCCTCTACGAGATCGCGAGCCCCACGTACCTCGGGCCCGACGTCTCGGCCCGTTTCGACACGATCAAGCTCGACCAGGTCGCCAAGGACCGGGTGCGCATCAGTTCCACCAAGGGCGAGCCGCCTCCGGCCACCCTCAAGGTCGCGATGAACGAGATCGGCGGTTACCGCAAGGACCTCACCGTCGCCCTGACCGGGCTCGACATCGAGGCGAAGGCCCGCCTCGTCGAGGAGGCGTTCTGGGTGGCGAGTCCCTTCGCGCCCGACGACTTCGAGAGCGTCACGACGCGTCTCATCCGCACCGACAAGACGGACCCGCCCACCAACGAGGAAGCGGTCGCCCTGTGGCGCCTCACGCTGAAGGATCACGAGGAGCGCAAGGTCGGCCGGGCCCTCGCCGACGCCGCAGTCGAGATCGCCCTCGCGACCGTGCCGGGCTTCTTCATGGTCGGCGCCAGCCCCTCGGCGGGTTCGCCCTTCGGGGTCTACCGTCCTGCGGTGGTGCCCGCCGAACTCGTGCCCCAGTACGTGACCGTGCTCGGCGGTGCGCGCACGGTCGTGGACTCCGTCGCCCCGCGCGGGGCGACCCACGTCGAAGCGTTGTCAGGGACGCAGGTGCCGGTACCCGACGGGCCCAGCGAGGCGGCCCCCTTGGGTGCGATCTTCGGTGCTCGGTCCGGCGACAAGGGTGGCAACGCGAACCTCGGCGTCTTCGCGCGTAGCGATGCGGCGTGGGCGTGGCTGGACCACTTCTTGAGTGTCGACGAGTTGCGGCGACTGCTGCCCGAGACGGCGCCCCTCGCGGTCGAGCGCTACCGCCTGCCCGCCCTGCGCTCGTTGAATTTCGTCATCCACGACCTTCTCGAAGAGGGCGTCGCCGCGTCGACGCGTCAGGACGCCCAGGCCAAGGGTCTCGGCGAATGGCTGCGCAGCCGCGTCGTGCAGATTCCCTCGTCACTGCTGGCGGCGTCGTGAGCGATCTTGATGACGTCCGCGACGATCTCGCAGCAGAGCAGTGGGACCTCGACGCCGTCGTCGCCGCCATGGACGACGAGCAGTGGCACCGGTCGACACCGAGTGCCGGCTGGGACGTGGCCGATCAAGTGGGCCACCTGACCTTCTTCGACCACGCGGCGGCCCGCGCGATCACCGATCCTGATGCATTCCAGGCCAGCGTGCGCGATCTCTTCGAAGGGGCCGTCGCCCGCGGCATCGACGAGTACACGCTCGGTGATTTCCGCACGCTCGAGCCTGCGGCACAACTGGACGCCTGGCGTCGAGGGCGCGTCGCGCTCCACGATGCAGCGGCGACACTACGCGACGACGTGCGCGTCGCCTGGTACGGACCCTCGATGGGTGCCACGTCCTTTCTCACCGCTCGCCTCATGGAGGTGTGGGCCCACGGCATCGACGTGCGCGATGCTCTGGGTGTCGCGCCCCACGCCACGTCGCGACTGCGTCACATCGCCCAGCTCGGCTTCATCACCCGAAAATGGTCGTACGTGGTTCGTGGCGAGGAGATTCCGTCGGGCGAGGTTCGCCTCGAACTCACGGGACCGTCAGGCGAACTGTGGACCTGGGGGTCCGCGGACGCTTTGGACACCGTGCGCGGATCCGCGCAGGACTTCTGTCTCGTCGTGACCCAGCGCCGACACGTCGACGACACGACGCTCGAGACCGGCGCGCTCGGCCGTCACTGGCTCCTTCGCGCTCAGGCGTTCGCCGGTGGCGCGACGAGTGGCCCTGAGCCGAGGGGGACCTGATGGCGCTGCTCAACACCAGCATCGCGCACGGTGTGATGACCTTGACCCTGAACGACGTCGAGCGTCGAAACGCCCTGAGCCGTCAGTTGATGTCCGAGTTCGTCGACGCCGTTGACCGCGCCGAGAGCGACCCCGCGATTCGCGTGGTCCTGGTCACGAACGAAGGAGGCGTCTTCTGCGCTGGTGCCAACCTCGCCGAGCGCTCCTCGCCAGACGCCGACGCCGACGCCGAGCCGACGCGCACCGTCGAGCTGAGTGAACTCTTCCAGCGCATCCGCACGTCGCCGCTCCCGTTCGTCGGGCGCATCAACGGTCACTGCGTCGCCGGGGGTGTCGGGCTCGGGGCCGCGATGGACATCTCGATCGCCCTGGACACGGCGCTCTTCGGCTTCACCGAGGTTCGAGTCGGCGTCGCTCCGGCGATGATCTCGGTCGTCTGCCTCGCCAAGATGCGTCTCGCCGACGCCTCGTCAGCGTTCCTGCGCGGCAACCGCTTCCCCGCCGCCGAGGCCGTGCGAATGGGCTTGATCAACCAGGTGGCGACGAGTGAGACCTTGGACGGCGAGGT